>JAEEGL015639238.1_pt1 | contig 18580 bp, 15 predicted proteins | sample 9134231 | NCBI WGS metagenome assembly JAEEGL01 (sample SAMN16246548, study PRJNA631951) | gut metagenome | biome: gut microbiome; feature: rumen; material: fiber-attached | host: Bos | place: Iran: Karaj | collected 2018-10 | reverse complement strand
TCCTCTCGTGCATGGTATTGTTGTAGTCCCCCTCTGGGACTCCTCATATCGCCGAGTGTGGAGTTCAGGTCGTCTTTCATTTCTCTTGGTTTTCCAGAACCGCGGACTGGTGGAGGCGAAACGGCTCCACACTTTTGTATTTATTTGCTGCGGGGAGCGGCAGCGCATTGGCACAAGAACCCATGTTTACATTAAAACGTATTGTCATTACGGCGGTCTGCTTCCTACTTAGTATCTCATCTTTTAGTCAAACCCATTTTAATAGCATTGTTCCAGGGGAAAAAACAGTGGATCCCGATGGTCTGGTTTGGTATTGCTCTAACGACTATTATTCACCTGTCTTTGGACGGTCTTGGCTATTGAAACATAATTTGGCTATTGTAACAGACGGCAGGGACTCTCAATGGATTCTTTTCTTATCTTTTCCTGCGGATAATGATAACAGAATATCAACTATTGTCACGGGAAAAACAATTCACATCAGCTCTGTATATTCAGAGATAATTAATAATTCAAGATGGGTTATAGATTCCAATAATCATATAACACTCCCTGTCATTTGCAAGCTCAATGATGAAGACGTTCTCCGTTATTCCCAAGCAAATAAATCCTTATGGCTTGATTCACATCTTTTTGGGATTGATGATTCTGGTAATACCGTAGGGTTCTCTTTCTCTACAAAAGAATTGCCCTGGGACAAGGCAAAATCCGAAGTTGAAGCATTGATTAAAGACCACCCCGCCCCCACAATAGATCCAATAACTGGTCTATTTGTCAACCCGCAGAAACGAATTCGGAAAGAGAATCCCCTTTATAGCGTCCATAAGACCCCAGCAACAAAGACCGTTAGTGTAATCGATCTTTCCACACTTAAACTTGGGGATTATCAGGATGGGTATATGAGCGTAATAGAGACCAAAACCGGGCTTTGCCACATCTACAACCGCCATGGCAAAGAAACAGGGTCTTTCCGAACCGATGCTTCATCTTGGAAGCCGACACTTATCCCGGTGTATTCAAAAGGAAAAGCCGTGGCCAAATTAGAAGGAAATACATTTGTTATTATTGACACCCTTGGTAACACTATTAAGCAATTGGGGGTATCTGAAATATCCGTCTTTACTAATAAAGTGCCAGCCGGGATTGTTGACAACCTTCTCGTATTGCCGAGCTTTAAAAAAAGCCAAAACCCAATGTCTCCTTATATCTTTAATGGTTATTATTACTATGATGTTAATAAGGGATCAAAAGTGCCTGGTATTCTTGCTGGAGAAAGTGGCCTTATTGGTAAAGAATTAGGATTTCTTCCTCATAAACTACATGATAACAGAAGATTGTTTCAAGATTTCAATACCGGCAAATTTGGTTACATGAATGAAAACAACTTGGTCTCTATCGCTCCCAGTTTCGTCTACGCTCACGATTTCAGCGACGGCTTAGCTGCAGTAGCCATTTTAGACGGGGAACAGCTTCTATGGGGTTATATCGATACAAAGGGCAAATACGTAATCAATCCAGTATTTACTCAAGAGCCTAAAGACTTTCATAATGGATTTGCGGTAATAAAAAAGCGCGCCGATAACTATAGTTATTACGATGCTTTTATTGACAAGAATGGTACCGTCAAGTATGAAGCGCGCTATTTGACAGACTTTTGGGACGGATATGCCATTGCTATTACTAATGACCTTTTCGCAAAACTTGTTGATTCAGAATTAAATAGCTCACCATTCGTCATGTCTGGTAATCACTCGATTGGTGATAATAGTATTGTGAATCACACCAGTCATACACTTTGGGCTGATGGCTTTACTTATTCGCATAATAATGGATGGGAATTAAAAGATTCCAAACCTTTCTCTGATGAAATCACACAAACTCGCGCTTCTTATGGTTCTGATGTCCCCACTGGTTATGTCAATAGATTAGGTGAATTGATTCTTGTATTTACACAGAGCGAGTTCTAATTATCTCACTGTCATAACATATGGGGCAACTGCTCCCCACCACATAGACATGATTTCCCCGAGGAGGACTGCATAATACAATGAAAAGATATATATACACCATTCTTGCGGCCCTGACGCTACTGGCCGCAATGAGCGCATTCCACTCCTGCAAAAAACCCGTTGAGATAGATATTACTCCTGTTAACAATGGTAACAACAACGGACAGAACACCAATCCGCCCGCAAGCCAGACACCCGCAGACGTAACCCTTCTCATAGAGGCCGGCAAAGCCTGTGAGTTCAACGGCTATACCTCAACGGCGGAAGCTGCGGTGTTCTATTTCGACACCGACAAGGACGAATGGAAAGAAATCTCCGTCAAGAACGAGAACATAAAGAAAATTGACGACTCCGAGGAAACCTGCACCGTCACTTTCACTAACAATGAGTCCGTCGAGCTGAAATACCAGAACGCCGTCACCCTTTCCCTTGAAAAGGAAACAGAAATCAGCGGCTATCCGGGCGAAGAAGAGGAGATAGCTTTCTCCATCATAAAAAGGGGCAGGGGGCTGGACAAGATTTCCGTCTCCGCCGAAGGGTGCATTACAATAGCCGACTTCAACGAAACCACCGGCGAAGGTACGGCCAAGGCAGTTTACCCCGTCGAAGCCGGAACTACAGCAACCGGAACTGTCATCATAACCGACGGAATCAACAAATCCATCTACAACATCAAGGCAAAGACATATTACTTTGACGTGACCGCCTCCGACATCGTCCTTGACGGCAATGCCGGAAGCAAGGTGGATGTCACTTATACGGTCAATACGGACATCCCTGAATATGAAGTGACTCTGACTCTCGAAGAGAACGTACCGTTCGTTCTTTCTGAAAACTCAGTCTCCTCAACGGAAGAAAACCACACCGGCAGCGATATCGTCGCAAGGTTGTATATTGGTGAAAACTCCGGGAAGATGACCCCAAAGGTCATCACCGTAACCCAGACAACCCTCGGCCCCCAGGCAAAGGAAGGATGCGTACCCTTTACTGACTGGGAGATGAAAAACGCCTGCCTTGCCGTGGCCGACAAGGACAATGACGGAGAGATCTCCTATGAAGAGGCCCTGGCCGTCAAGGTGCTCGATATCTCAGGAAAGAACGTCAATAACCTCGACGGACTGGAGTATTTCAAAAAGATTGAGCAACTGGATTGCAGAAACAACAACATCAAAGAAGTCAACCTTGATGACATCGAATCCTACTCAAGATTGAAAAAAATACATTTGGAGAACAATCCTTTGATTGACATACCAAATGTAGGGGGATGTTATGCCGGTCCTTCTTTTGAATGTTACCATACATATACCATTGGAGGATATATTACAGGCATATATACAAAAACTAAATATTATGAATCAAAGGATTTTTCCCACAATGGAATAAAGACAATACAAAAACATACTGAAGATAAAGGAATACACCTCTTCCTTTATTCCTGGGGTTTCCTTGACAAGGATTACGAATCCGGTGCTGCGGAGGAATACGCCAAAGCACAGATGGATACACTCTTCAGCTATGAACCCTTCAAGTCCCTCAGGGGATACTTTGACATCTATAATGTACAGATAGTTGCAAAGGATATCAATACCGAAGGAGAACTGGGAAACACAGGATGGATAGAGGATGACGGAGAACAGCACTGGGAAATGTCAATAAGAATTAATGAGATTGACCTTGATCCAGAATGGAAAGAAAATAGAGCTGGTTGTAAGGGCGGTTTCCCATTCAATACGTATATTTCCTTATGTCAAAAAAGAATGATAAAAGTAAATAATACTATAACTCATGAAATGGGACACGCAATAGGTAACCTAAAAGACCAATATGTAGAAGGAAATAAAACAAAAATTTATACAAACCGCCCCAACGCCTGTCCTAAAGCCAACGCAGACAATGTTCCCTGGAAACGTTTCTTTGAATACGAACAATATAAAAACCGTGTAGGGATTTATGAAAACGAAAACGGCCTGTATCCGTCACCAGACTCAATAATGGGTAATATTATAGGAGACTATTATTATTTCTTTGATTCTCCATCCAGATACGCCATATTCAAAAACATCCATTATGCATCACAGTACGAAGGCGGTAAATACGACATAGACAGTGATGACGAGCAGACATGGCAGATGTTCCTTGAATACGACGTGATAAACAATAACCTCCCATATTAATACGATAATAACGCCAGATAGCCCACGGTTTCAACCGTGGGGGGAATGGCGCGACTCTTTCGGTCGGACATTACTTCTCCGAAAACCCCGTCATCAGAAAGGACTCTTCCTCTTCCCCGGGAAATAATATCAATGATACGACCGATAAAAAAGTATTCACCGGAAAATAACTACATAGTGGACAATTCTCCTCAACCGACAAACACAAGGGTACTCAGGAACCACTTCAACAAAATAATCAGGGAAACCGGCATAATGCCGATACGGTTCCACGGACTCAGACACACGTTCGCCTCCCGTGCAATAACAACAAAATGCGACTACAAGACAGTCTCGGAACTCCTGGGACATTCGAACGTAAACACCACACTAAACCTCTATGTACATCCGGACGAAACCGAAAAACGGAACGGAATAGAGAAGGCGTGGAAAATGTTAGGATAACATCCAGGCGCATAGAAACACGTTCTCTCTTTGACTTGTCAAGGGGAAGAACACTTTATTGACCAAAAATTACCATGAAAACATCATGATATGTTGTCATTTTCTTTGAAATGATAACATTTAATATTATATTTGCAAAAACAAGACAAAATGAACACACAAAAACAAATACAAACAGGAATACGTCTTCCTGAAAATCTAATTATCCAGCTTAAAAAAAGGGCAAGAAATCATGGAATCTCGTTCAATGCATATGTTCAATATCTATTGACGAAAGACGTAAACAACGACATTCCTTACATTGATCCGGACGATAAGATAAGTCCTGCGCTTCTTTCCATGGCAGGAACAATAATCGTCCCACCCCAGGAGGAACTTGAATCAGACCCTAGGCTTGCTTCAGTTTTCGGATTGTCAGCCACCCACGAATAAATTCGTGGGTTTCCTTGAGCACTTATTATGAAAATATACCTTGACACAAACATCATAATGGATGTTTTGGTGGGACCATCCCGCACAAATTATCCATATTCAATAAAGATACTGAACGCCATAGAAAAAAACTCAAGGCTAACCGGTATCTTTTCTGTCCAATCACTGACCGACATTGCCTATACACAGACAAAATTTGGTGAAAATAACAGAAAACTATTCTACGAACAGGTAAAACAACTTCTCAAGATAGTAAAGCTTGTAACAATCAAACCTGCAAACGCTGACGAGGCCATCTGGGCAGAACCGGTGGATTTTGAAGACCACGAACAAATACTATGTGCAGAAGACAATGACTGTTCATGGTTCATTACCGGAGATTTGAAACTATTAAATAACTACCAGAACACGCCGGAGCGAATTCCGGTCGTATCACCAAAAGAATTCCTTGAAATGGCATCAAAAAAAAAGAACTAAAACTGTATGAAAATGAAAATAGTATATAAAATCTTAACATGGATCGGTCTGGTAATTACCTGTTTTATTTAAATAAGTAAAAGTTCTCCTCTGGGGACTAACTTCCCTTTCGTTCAATCTTCCAAGATTGTTTTTTAAAAGAATTTCAATCTTCCAAGATTGTTTTGTATACAAGAATCTCACGGCTTCAGCCGGAAAGGCAAAACCACAGTCCCTAAAACGGACATTAACTGGAAGGAAGGGAAACTGCTGAACGGCGCATCCAAGAAGGAGTTGGAAGCCTGGGTTTTTAAAGCAAGATAACAGGAATTGCGGGATTTATATGGAAAAACAAACGTTATGCGTAAGATAAGTATATTTGCAGCTGTTGCTGCGCTCCTCGCAACAGGAATTTCCTGCGGCAAGATTGGCGGGGATGATTCAAAAAACAATCCCTACAAAAGGATGGACCTCACTACCAAGTCCCAGCAGTTCGTCCGCGAAGGAGAGGTCTTCACCTTCAACTTCATAGACCGGATAAATGACGCAACTAAAGGCAATTACATAATCTCCCCGCTCAGCATGCAGTTCCTCCTTGGCATGATTCTCAATGGTGCTCAAGGCCAGACTGCTGGACAAATATGCGATGTCCTCGGATACGGTGCCGGAGAGGTGGATGCCGTAAACGAGTACTGCCTGTCCATGTTGCAACAACTGCCTTCCATGGACAAGAAGACCAAACTAAACATTGCCAACGCCATCTTCGTGGACGATGGCTGGCCCCTGAAGGAGACATACGTAAGCAATGTAAGCCGATACTACCAGGCAGAGGTCGCCAACCTGGACTTCTCCGACGGGGCCGGTTCCCTCAATACTATTAACGGGTGGTGTTCCAAACACACCGGCGGCATGATACCCAAAGTCCTTGACAAAGTTGACCCGGAAATGCTGGCATACCTTCTCAACGCCATGTATTTCAAGAGCGAGTGGAAAGAAAAGTTCAAAAAGTCTGTTACTACAGACGAAGATTTTACCGATGAGTCCGGCGCCAAGTCAAAGGTTAAGATGATGAAGCAGGAGAAGAAATACCAGTACCAGGACAACGACGTTTTCCAAATCGTAAAGATACCATACGGAAACAGCGTCTTCTCCATGATTGCCCTGCTTCCAACCGGCGGACACTCCGTTTCCGATATAACAGAATACCTGACAACCGCCAGCTGGGAAGAAGTACGCGGCAGTATGGTCACCTGCGAAGTGGACCTCTGGCTTCCCAAGTTCGAAACCAAGTTCCGCATCAACCTCAACGACATCCTCTCCGGAATGGGGATGCCACTTGCCTTCGACCGGGCCAACGCTGATTTCAAGGCCCTGTCAGATTATGCGGAAAGCCTCCGCTTCGTCCAGCAGGACGCCATTATAAAGGTCGATGAGGAGGGCTCCGAGGCCGCAGTTGTGTCAAGCGCAGGGTTTGGGAAGTTGACGGATGCTGGCCCCGATGACCACGTTGTCTTCCATGCCGACCATCCATTCCTCTATCTCATCACGGAAAGCAGCACCGGTGCCCTCCTCTTCGCTGGCAAGTACGGCGGATAATGAAATTGAAGCACATCATATCAGCAACGCTTTCCTGCCTGATTATCTCAAGCTGCTGGGACTGGGTAGAGTATACCGCCCCCACAACAGAAGCCATGACCGCCGCCACCGATGAAGACGGCCTGCTGCCTCAGGAAGGAACCACTTTGCATCTGACACTTAACTATGGCCCTGTGACTAAATGGGAACCGGGCCATAGCTGGAAATGGTATCGCTACCGGGTATTCGTTGACGGGGAGCTTTACAGTAAAGGAATAATCAGCGAGGAAGGGTATTACGATGTTTTCGACATCCCGCTTATCGCAAATGACAGCCACTCCGTGAGGACCGTCACGGCAGAGGGGTCAATGGCGCTGAACTTTGACTCCTGCGATAAATGGGACGAGTGGCACAAGCTGTACGAAGCCCGGCAGGCTTGCCTGCCAGATGACCAGCCGCTTCAATATGCCGAACTCGAAAACGCAAGGTTGATTATGAGGATTAAGGGCAAGCAGATTCCTTTTGTCATGGATAAGAATGGAGCGGCCGAGGCTTTCAAGCGCTTGTTCTACGAACACGCCGTTGTGTTCCGTGTTCAGGTCAACAACGATGGAATTCCTTTTGACTGGTCTTCACAAGGTGAGATGCTGAACTATTTACGGGCATCCATCCCACAATATCATGATGAAAACAGAAAAGAACTCAAGGCTGGAGAGGTGTATTTCGGCTATTATGGTTTTTCTATTTGCCTTAAGGATCAGGATATCAGTGGCCGTAGCTATTTGTCTACCATCGGTCATGTAAGTCCTGAAAGCGCCGACCTGCTGTATTCCCTGGCATCCGGGGCGCCATACGGTTACACGGACATTATCTTTTCCCTGGAAAACAAGGCGACGGATGTTCTGGTCGAATGGGCTTACAATGGATGGGATGATATCTATAATGACCTCGATGAAGTAGTTGCCTTTGCGACTTGTGACGATGAAAATGATGCTCCACTCTTTCACTATATTGAACCCGGGGAGTATTTAAGACTTAATGCGGGATGCTTTGTCCCTGGAGAATCAATCCGCGAACACGACTATGTCTTTATCCTTGTCAGTAACTATGTCTTCACGGATAGGCTGTACGCCAACGGAGATGAACCGTGGAACAAGCATTTCTTTACGAACTATACAGAGGAGAAAATCACAGAGCAAGTAAATGTTGCAGGCTTTACCCTTGATCACACATACTACACCAGAAAATATCATATTGACCGCGAGCTTCTGGATCTTTAACCTACGGTACCGCCTGCGGCTATGACCTGAAACGACATCACCACGCACTTGCCGATGCCGAGGCGTGCGCGGTGATAGCCATGAAACTGCTATAGCGTATTGTCAGACTTTAGTCGTGGCGGCAACTTTTACTTTACCGTCGGGGGTTCGTTATCCGTAAATACCAAGGGATAACGCAAGCGTCAAATGTGTATAACAGAATATGATACCCTATTTAGCTTATAGCAATAAGCCAGCGGCCCAAACATTACTTGTTTTGTGGTTAAAAGTCATACGGATACAAATGGATAGCAATCGCAGTTGCATTTTTTAAGTAATATGTTGGAGCTTTTGAGGAATATGCCTCTAATGAGGTACTAGGAACATATATTTTCACTGTTGGCATATTGTCATATGAAGCTAATACGCCTGTATTGTCTATAAATGAGTACCCTCCCATGAATGCCCCATCTGGAGCTTCCGGCGGTGCAATAGGTTTCAGATAAATATTGACCTCTTTGCTTACACGCCCTATTGCTAGACTGCCAAGATATGTAACGCTGCTTGGAATTGTAATGTCAGTAATTGAGCAGCAGTTATAAAAGCTTTGAGCTTCTATTCTCGTTACGCCATTCTGTTGGGATGGGCCTTCAAGAGCTACATTACTTAGACGCATACATGCGTAAAAAGCTTTCTCTCTAATAACTCCCTTACTTATAGATAAATTCATTAGGTTAGAACACTCTGCAAAACACTGTTTACCTATATCGCCATTAGCTATTTCAACCGAAAGCAGACCCCGGTTTTGGAAGAAAGCCTTCTCTCCAATTTGAGTAACACTAGCCGGAATACTCAATTCTGTAAAGGCGATACATCCATTGAACGCATTTGCGCCTATAGTCTCAAGTCTAGAAGGGAAACTAATCGCCTTTAGATTTTTACACCCATAGAATGCATACTCTTTTATTAACCGAAGGTTATTACTAAGTGAAACTGACGTAGCGTTATCACAGTTCCTAAAAGCATACGATCCGACTGTGGTTGTAGTGTTGGGAAGACTGATTGCGGTCAGCGCTGTACAACCATCAAAAGCGTAGTTCCCAATTTCAAGGATTCCTTCTCGTAAAAGAACACTGCTAAGGTTGGTTAGTCCTGCACAGAACGACTCGGGGATTTTTGTCAGATTACCACCTATTTTTAAACTATTAAGGTTTTTGCAGCCCAACAACACATCATAACCGATATTAGTTAGGCTCTCCGGTAAAGAAAGTGTTTTCAAGACCGTACAGTTCTTAAAAACATTATCACCAATTGTTGTTAGTCCCTCTGGTAGGTATACACTCTGTAAAATGGTCTGATCTGCAAATAACGATGCGACAAGAACCTTTACGCCATTACCGAAAGTAACAGTCTTGAGTTTAGTGCCCATAAAAGCAAACTCCTCAATTTCTTCCAAAGAATCAGGGAAATAAACATTCCTCAAGATGGAACAATCGCTAAATGCGTAACCATTAATTCTTTTCAACTTATTGTTAAAAGTTATCTCGGCCAAAGATGAGCATCCAGAAAAAGCATTCGTTCCTATCTCTGTTACGTCTTCGGGTATTTCTATGGAAGCCAGTTTTGTGCGGTCAGTAAATGCATTATCACCAATTATTGTAATCTTATCACTGAATGTGATTACCCCCTTACCATCAATCATAGTGTTGCTAAGGATACTAATCCCTGTCCCGAAAGCATTGGGGTTATAGGGGTTAACAACACTGCCATCAGTGGATGTATAGACCAGCATATTCTCGGTTACTCCCTTAGTCTGATTGATGACAACTGTTTCAAGCGTGGTTCCATACTTGTCTACTATTTCAAGCGTGGAGGTTCGGTCGAACGGCGTGGAGTTCTCGGCAATAATGACCTTGGCCACATCTTCACGAAGCTGCGCCTTGGTAACAACCCCATCGAACGATATCCATCCCCTGTCTTCGGCGGGAATCTCAACCGTATAATCTACTGTTGTCTGTATATCTATCTCAAGGGAAGCACCGGATGAAGAAACATTGTAAAGTTTGTCTGCAATATACAATAGATGCCCTGTTGATGTTGCCTTGCAAATAATTGCTGCGGTGGTAGACTGGCCGTTACCGTCGGTAGCAAGAAAGACTGTTTCTCCTTCGCAGTCAACAGCGGGTGCGCTCAAGGTTATATTTCCTGTCGAGTTGGACACACGTTCCACCTCGGCTTTCCATCCACTTGCGGGGAAAACTATCACACGGCTCTTGTCGGTTCCATAGGAAAGCGTATAATTGACGACAAAGCTCTGCCCTCCTGTAATTTCGGCCTGTTCACCACAAGAGAGCGAAATGGAGAATCCGCGATACTTGGGTATTGTGATGACAGTACCATTAGCCAGCGTAAGATAAACGAAATCTTCTCCTTCTACCACAGACTTGAAAAAAGAATCCCCATTCTCTCCTTTATCACCCTTATCACCCTTGTCACCCTTCTCTCCCAACGCGGAAACCTTTTGCCCGTTCACATCAAGAAGATAAGTAAATGACACGCCGTTATCATAGCTGATTAGCCAATATCCTTCTGCATCAATCTTTAGGACCGGTGCAGGTGCTGTATCGCCCTTGTCTCCTTTATCGCCTTTATCGCCCTGAGGGCCTGTTACAGGAATCCTGTTGTTATCTGAATCGGCAAGCCAATAGGTTTCACCATCTATTGTGACGGTCCAGTAATATGAACCGTTATATAGAGCCATTCCAATAATAGGAGCGTCTTCTCCATCTTTACCATCCTTACCGTCTTTACCATCTTTGCCGTTGTCTCCTTTCTCTCCTTTAGCACCATGATATAGATTAATGGTCGTGCCGTCCGTGAAAGTTATAACATAACCCGTAGACGTTTCCTTGACATTGGAAACGGACACTGCCCCCTGGAGTTTCTCCACGATTGTCTGCAGAGAGGAGATGTTCGTATTCATAGTTTGCACTAAAGACTCCAGGTTGGAAACCCTTCCGTCCAGGTTGTTGACCTTTTCCCAAAGGGAAGAGTCATCGTACTCCGTACATCCGCTGACCAGCACCAGTATAGCGGTCAGAATAATGGCTTTTAATTGTTTCATTGCGTTATTCATATGGTTAATATTGTTCGGTAAATGATACAATCATCCTGTCGCATATGAATGCGACAGGATGATGCCAAGGTTTCTCCCGTATGTAATTAATTGATAAACAATAGTTTACCCCCCCCCATTCGATTTGGAGAAGAGGATCGCATTATGATGAGAATAGTAACTCATTTGCGATACTATGGTTAGGTTTACAAAAATAGTTATTCTGCCTGAAAGTTCAAACACTTTTATTCTGCCTACCATAAGAATAGTATTCTCGGAAATGAATCTTGTATATGTCAAACGTATAATACCTTAATATCGCGTCCGTTTAACGGCTGTTTTTTGAACACTCTCACTTTTCTCTTGGAAGTCTCCGTTATTGTCCATATCTTTGTTCGAAAACTCGTTCGTTAATCAAAGTGCGAAAAAGATGCGAGTTTGAGGTTTTTTGAACTGTTGAATATGATTATCGGATACGCAAGGTGCTCCACCCAGGATCAGACTCTGGACTGGCAGATAGACAAACTTAATAAGGAAGGATGCGAGCGCATCTATCAAGAGAAATGGACCGGGACCAAAATGGATCGTCCTGAGTTGTCGCGGATGCTGGATGCACTTAGGAAGGGAGACACCGTTATCGTCTGCGAGCTTACCCGCCTCAGTCGAAGCGTTAAGGACCTGTTCTCTCTCGTTGAAACAATAAACGCCGCGGGCGCGGACATCAAGTCGCTGAGTGAGCCGTGGCTTGACACCACCACACCTCAAGGGCGGCTTCTTTTCTCAATCTTTGCCGGCATCAGCCAGTTTGAACGTGACCTCACCAGTCAGCGAACCAAAGAAGGCCTTGCCGCAGCGCGGGCTCGCGGACGGAACGGTGGACGGCCCAAGGCAGATGTAAAGGCCGTGGACTACGCCATCACCTTATATGAGAGTGGCAAGTACACGGTCTCGGAGATTCTGGAGAAGACGGGAATCGGAAAGACTACTCTTTACCAGTATTTGAAAAATGCAAAGAGCTAGCGGCTAAAGCTTAATCCCTCTTCCCTGAGTGGGCAGATTTTTGAGGTTCCCTTCCTTTGTCCATTTTGCGGCATTCAGTATTGCTTCTGGGATAGGTAGCTTGTTTACGCGAGGATCTTCTGTACTCCACACCTCCCTATCATGTAATACCAAATACCTCAGTGAGCTGGTTGAAAAACAGATGGTATTATGACCATCAAATACGTAATCAGTAATCTGGACATCATGACCAGTAAGCAACGATAGTTTGGTTGATAATTTGGAAATAGTGTCCGCCTTCTGCCTGTCTTTACGAATCTCCTTCAAAGGCTTAAATTTGTACCAGATTTTTTGAGATAAGTTATCCTTGACTTCCTGAAGCGAGTTTAAATCTTTACTAGTATATATTAAATGCTCATCCGGGGCAAGACGAGCCGCATATTGCTTTGTTTCCCCTTCAAAAACAAATTTCGCGAAAATATCCTCACCCTCTTTTGTTTGTGTTACCGTAAAATGGAGGATTTGTACCGCTTTCTTCAGGATGTACTTGAATACCTCGGTTATAGAACGGCGTTTCTTTTCTGTCCTGAGGTATTCGAGCCGCTGATTGAGGCGTTCTGGAGAGTTTATCAGATCATTATAATCATCTTCAACCTTACGGAGGCGTTCAACTTCGGCACGAAGATCAGTGTCCACCTCGATGTCGCGGGGAACTGAATTCATCGCCTGACGCAGACTAGCAAGGCGTACAGACTCAATAAACGCTGTGACCTTCTCAGTATTATATCCACCCATGATGCCTTTCTTGGGGACATCCTCAAGATCCACCTTTGCCGCCAGTTGAGCGCGGCAGGTCTTGACGTTGGCGTCAAGTCTTTTGATTTCAGTATTTTTGTCTATGATTGTACGGTTGAGAGATATTATCTTTGCCTGCAATTCATCTATGGTTTTGTATTTCTCGATAATCTGTATATCTGTTGCGTCTGATATGATTCCAGTGGATGCTTTCTGGTTCTCCTGTTTTTTGATGGTTTCCTTGTTTTCTTCAATTGTTTTCTGCTGTGAAGCAATCTCCATCTTCTGAGACTTCAAATCCGAATCCACCTTGTCAAGCAGGTCTTTCTTTTCCGCATATTCGGCAGTCAGTTCTGAAATGAGGGCTTTCGTTTGGGCCGCCTGCCTTTCCAGTTCTCTGTTGTGTTCTTCTGAATTCTTGTGCGTCTTACGACTTCCGGGTTCAGCCTTTATTCCGCGGGAAAGGCCGTATTTTGAACCAACCTCGTTGTAATAACTATCATGGTATGTATATAATCTTCTCTGATTATAGACTTCATCAGCACTAAGACGGAGCTTATCGTGGTCAATTTTATAGGTCTTGAAATCTTTCTTCTTCCGACCTTTGTTCATGTGGTAGTTTTTTGTCCTCCGGCTTTGGCCCTTCACAATCGGAACGACAATAAGATGAATATGCGGGGTCTTCTCATCCACATGCAGGCTGGCGCTGACTACATTTTCCTCCCCCCACATCTTTTTGGCCCAATCGACAGAGTCCTTGGCCCATCGCAGTAGTTCTTCCCGGGTCATAGCATTCATTATTTCTGGACTTCCGGATAGGATCATTTCGAGACTTCTCGCCTGGCCGACACGAGGTTTGATTCCAACTTCTTGGATTCTTTTATCTATGGCTTGCTGAAGAGACAGTTCTATCTTACCTTGAGAACTCGCGATTATTCTAGACACGAGCTCGACATTATCTGCGGTTTTGCCGGAATCGGCGTTAGCTGGTGTCCATACTTTTTTTTCGATGTGTGATTTGAAGGGGCCATCTTCGACCTCGACATATTCAACGCGCGTAATATGTCGGTTCAAGCCACTGGAGATGGTCACTCTCTTGTCCATGTGTAATACTTGGTAGTTTTCCATATTTGTGTTTTCTAGTTAAAGGTGATGATTTGGTGTTTTGCTTTGCGGAAAAATGCAGGGTTGGGTCCCGGGACTTTTCTGCAAAGCTGTGGGTTTCCAAAGGGTCTCCTTTGGTCGGAGAAGAGGGAAAGATTCGGGCGGCGAAGCCGTGGGTCCCGAATATTCTCCGGCGTCTCCGAGGGGTCCAGGGGTGTCCCATGGCGAAGTAGGGAGCAGCAATGCGGCGTCAGTTTTGTTGCGGAGCTACACAATTGCCCTACTGAGTTAGGGCAACTCCTATGGGTCTTTCTGGTTTCTTGTGTAGGATTCTTATTGCCCGGCGCCTCCGCGCTCGACAGTGCCCCACGCCCCCTGAGGGGGCTCTTTACGGAAGCCGTCCATCGCTTGCAGCGATTTCCCTGAAGGGGAAGAGGGCGAGTCTGACGTGAAGATGTGTGGGAGAACTGGCGAGCCGGTGGTGCTTGGAGGGAAAGGTGCCGTACCTCCACGGTGTGGAGTACAGCTTCTAGCTGGAAAGTACGAGCACCGCGTGCGTTAGGGCGGGCCGGTACAGAAGGCCACTCGCCACCCCGACAAATTGTCACCGGGTGGGCGACGTGGCCGGATGTTGTGCGACATTTGTATATTTGGTTTTTATTCATTTTTTGTTTTAATAGTTTTGAATACTCACGTAGTATTTATATATTTGTATTATTAATACTAAATGAGTATTTGATATGTCTAAGAAGGATAAGATCTATCACAAGAAGGTCAAGGGAACAGAAATGGTGTTCTCCACCTTGAGCCTTCCAGCCTCCCTGGTGGAGGACTTGAGAATTCTCAAGCAGACATATGAAAAGGTCTGGAGTGAAGGCGGCAAAAAAGAAAGAGTCACCTACGAAAAGATACTGGAGAGGCTTCTCTCCAAGTCCGGACTCGGGCATGTTGATCCGGATGTATACATCCTTTATAAACTCAACAGGAGCTTCGAGAAAGAGCACCCTGATGAGGTCGTCACCAGGCCTACCAGGCCACGTAATGTGGTCAGTGAAACCACTTCCACACGGGAGTAATTTTGGTATATCAGTAGGGTGATTGGCGACCTTGGAAATCATATAAATCTGTATATATGAAAATCGGTAAATCTGTTGTGATTTACCGAAATCGATTTTTGTCTTCTGGTTCTGTGAACCCTGGTATAGTCGGGAAACTAATAGCTTCCGGGATAAGGGACTCCCCTGTTGTTGCCGAAACAATCTCGGGCAGGCTGTTCTTGAAAAAAGTGAATGTGTTACCTCGATAGGCCACACGAGGGTTGATGATGTTGATTGTATAATTCCCGCGATAAGCCCTATCCTGACATAAAACATTCATTTTAACTAGCACTTTTACGGATTTATGAACGGTAGCCCTGTTTATGTGAAGGCTCTTCGCAATGTCAGCACAATTGACAATGACGTGATTATTATGGTCAACTGTAGAGAGGATGAAGAGAAGAACACGTAACGTAGCCCCCTGTTCAATATTGATTGCAATAGCCGCAAGAGCATCAAGGAAGGCTGCCACATACAGGCCGTTTGAATATCGCAATCCTTTAGGTGCCGCTTGCACATATATCTGCGCTATGTTGATATCGTTCATTTTTCCTATTTGTTGCCTGTAAGTTTCTATTTGTTATCTATAGGCGACATTCTGTTGCCTATAAGCAACACTTGTAATCGTAAGTTACTGATAATCAGCAAAGTCTTGCACCGACCTTATACTTAGAATCATTTTATGCTTTTTTCCCTCTGCTTTAGCCTTGAGATAATCATTCAAATCTTTACTTGCCGCATAAAAAGAAGAATAATCCGTTGCCGTAGGAAAGGCCTCCATAATTGCATGCGTTGCCCTGCGCCCGGCATCGTCATGGTCCAGAAGGCAATACACCTGCGAGGCGTTGGATAAGGCAGCTATCGTCGTGTCCAACAAAGCCGTAGAATTCATAACGATTGCATTCCAGCTAGGTGTGTGGCTCGGCAACAAACCGATTTCGATGGCAGACAGGAAGTCCACAAAGCCCTCGAACACGAAGTAGGGACATTCGGCGAGGTCTGTCACGGTCGTGATGTCCTTCGGCGCAGAAGCCAATTTAACAAAAGCATTCCTGAGTTCGTAACCGCCGGAGTCATTATGCCAGCCAATAGCGTAGTAGGGCTTGTCGGGCCTGCCGGAGAGGTGGTAGTGAACCTCACGGCAGTATTCGGCAGCCACTTCGCGGTGTATTCCCCTCCCCCAGAGATAGCCCAGAAGGCGCATAGAACGCAGAGCGGTTACGTTATCAATGACTATGGCTGAGTCCTTTCTCTTTTTATCGGCGGAAGGCTTTATCGGCGAATGTGTCAGGTTGGCGGGGGCGACTCCCTCTATTACACGCAAGGCATCGCTCACAGACTTCACTCCGTCAAGCTGCAGGGCCAAGTCGATGATGCTGCCGCTCCTCCCTGAACTCCAGTCGTGAAATGCATGCCCATCCGGGCTGACCTGCAGCGACGGGTGGTGATCTCCGTTAGGAGACCACGGCGAACGGTAAAACGACCCCCGGCTGTCATACCTCAGGGGCGTCATTCCCAAGGATGCCAACAACGTAGGAATGGGAATGGTCTTTGCCTGTGCGCAGTTCATATTACTTATGTTTAGCGATTTCCAGCAATTTGGCTCTATCCCAGACAAATTTTTTGGTCCCAAAATCAAGTCGCGCCGAATCGAATTTCCCCGATTTTGAAAGTTTGCACGCGGTAGGAATTGACACTCCAAGTAACTGAGCCAATTCGGACATTCCTCTTACCGTTTCCACTTGTTCTTTTGAGGGAATTTGTGTCGACGGAGGTATCAATCCAATGGGAGCCATTGATGAAAGGAGAGTCCTGGTAATGGCAGAGACCTGCTCTTCCGTGAGCGAAAGCCCTCCCGCCCATACTAAAGCGAAAATCATCAACAGTTCAGATGAATTCAGCATTTTTGAATGATTTTTGTCCATATTATTGTTTTTTTTATTTTGTTTAACTAATTTTGTGCAAATATAGATAAATTTAATTAAAATAACAAAAAAAATATTATATATATTTTTTTAATTATTCTATTAACTGTCTTTATATAGTATTAAACTATGGCTACACACATCAAATCTTTAATGGCTCTGGCAAAGAAGGAATGGTTCAAAACGATTATTGAAGGCCTGACCCGTCAAGGTTACACCAAAACGAAAATTGCAGAGCAACTAGGTATTACTCCACAACGATTAACGAATATCTCGAATGGTACCTTTGCTATTTCTGACAAAATGATTGACACAATCATTACTGCCTTCAACCTTGGTGATATTACCTTAGCTTCAACTAACTCCACTGTTCCAGATAGATATGAACGCCCCACTAATGAAAGAGTAATTGATAGACTAGACACATACATCCTCCTGACAGGAATACAAGAATCCCAGGTGATTGTGTCAGCAAAGCTTAGTCATGACGTCTTCGAAAAAGCCAGAAGCATTGGTAATGATTTAGATACGAAAGAGATAAAAAAAGTTCTTGACATACTTCCTGATCTGAATGATGAATGGTTAATTAAAGGAATCGGGAATATGACAAGGGGAGGAGGAGTTGATGGCGGTTCAGTTATTGAACGGAAGGGACCTCTTGCTAGAATCCTTGAATTACTGAATGATGAGAACATCACTCTTGACGATTTTGCTAAGTCCATTAACTCTTACGCAACTCTATTCGATAACGCAATTAAATGGCCCTATAATTCAAAGAATCTTATACTGGGTAACGATAAAGCAATTAGGGGATGGGTTAATTCTTTCTGCGATGTCTTCCCTAAATATTCTAAATTTTGGATTCTAACTGGGAAAGGGAGTCGATACAATTACCCTGTTGTTGAATGACTGCAACAAGAAGGTTGAAAATAGAGAGATTTGTCGCGATAAATGAGATTATTTAAATACATTAAAAAAAGGCCCGAAAAATGAATTTTCGGGCCTTTTTTGGGGAAAAACTCTGTAACTAATTGATTATCAGAGCATCGGTAGGGACGATCGGATTCGAACCGATGACCTCTTCAATGTGACTGAAGCGCTCTAAACCAGCTGAGCTACGCCCCTGTGGAAATCGGGACTGCAAATGTAGTATCTTTTCCTCAAATAAGCAAAAAAAATACTAACTTTGGGAAAAC
>JAEEGL014688466.1_pt1 | contig 18580 bp, 17 predicted proteins | sample 9134231 | NCBI WGS metagenome assembly JAEEGL01 (sample SAMN16246548, study PRJNA631951) | gut metagenome | biome: gut microbiome; feature: rumen; material: fiber-attached | host: Bos | place: Iran: Karaj | collected 2018-10 | reverse complement strand
TGGGCGCGTCCACGGTGCCCTCGTCTTCCTTCAGGTTCCCGTGCACCAGCGCCCGGTAGCGCCTGGCAATGGAATGCGTCTCCAGCTGGGCCGCGACGGCCCTGTGCGCGCGGTCGTTCTTGCACGCGATGAGGAGGCCCGTCGTATCCTTGTCGATCCGGTGCACGATGCCCGGCCGCAGCATCCCGTTGATGCCCGAAAGATCTTTGCAGCGGAAAAGCAGGGCGTTCACGAGCGTTCCGCTGTAATGCCCGGCGGCCGGATGGACGACCATGCCCTTCGGCTTGTTCACGACGATCACGTCCGCGTCCTCATAGACCACGTCCAGCGGAATGTCTTCGGGCTCGATGCGGATCTCCTCGTTCTTCGGGAAGCGGACCTCCAGTTCGTCGTTCTCGCGGAGGATCCGTCCGGGCTTCTCCGTTGCCCCGTTCACCAGGACCGCGCCGTTTTTGATCAGTTTCTGGAGGTAGGCGCGGCTCCGGTCCTCATAGAGGTCTGAGAGGAAGCTGTCCAGCCGCTCCCCCTGCTCTTCCGCCCCGACCGTGATCCGGTCCGGAACACAGGCGTCCCGCTCCGTCGGCGTCATTTTGTTTCCTCTTCCGGCGCTTCGGGCGTTTCCGGGACCTCCGGTGTTTCGGCGTCTTCCGGCGCCGACGCGGTCTCACCGGCTTCAGGAGAAGCCTTTTTCCGGAAAGACAGGAGGCCCTTCAACTCATCGTCCTTATAGACGAACAGGATCAGGACGGCCATCAGGATGCAGCTCACCGTGACGTAGCAGTCGGCCACGTTGAAGACCGGAAAATCGATCAGCGAGAAGTAAATGAAATCGACCACATAGCCGTTCGCGATCCGGTCGATGGAATTCCCCACCGCGCCGGCTGCGATCAGAACCAGCAGGATCCGGAAAAAAACGAAGCGCTTCGTGTATGAAAGGCGCAGGAAGATCAGGACGGCCAGGAAAAGGACCGCTACGGTCAGGACCGTGAACAGGATCTGAAAACCCTGCAGGAGGCCGAACGCCATGCCGCGGTTCTCCAGGTAATGCAGCTTTAAGACGCCGCGGATCAGGACCACGTCCGCCGCGCCTTTTAAGTTCCGGACCGCCAGGCACTTCGTCCACTGGTCCAGGAACACCAGCATGAGAAGAAGCAGGACCGAAAGGCCTGCCGTGATCCATATCTTTTTGGGATTCCGTTCTTGCATTTACGCTCCAAAAAGGGCTGTTTCCGGCCGCCGGGACCGGTCCCCATCTACTCAAACGGGAGTGGGGTATGCCCCCACTCCCTGTTTCTGCCTTTGATCCGTTCCCGCGGCGCCTTATTTCAGCATGCTGACGGAGTTCAGATCCACCATGTCGCCGATCAGGTCGTCAAAATCGCCGGAAAGGTTCATGTCCCGCGGCACCACGATGAAGATCTTCTTCGAGATGCGCTGCAGGTTTCCGCCGACCGTATAGCAGGATCCGGAGGCGAAGTCGATGATCCTCTGGGCCGCGGACATATCGATGCCTTCCAGGTTCAGGACCACGGCTTTATGCGACAGAAGGACGTCGGCGATGGTATTCGCGTCGTCGAAACTCTTCGGCGAGATCATGCAGACCTCGGGCGAATCGTCCGAGCCGCGCATCCCCACGACGCGCGCGGCCCCCGTATTGGTCCGCGTGCTCTTCGCGGGCTTTGCGGGCGCATAATAACTGCTGTCGGAAAGATCGTCCGGATCGTCCTCGAATTCGTCCTCCGCAGGCTTCAGATTCCTGGCCTTTTTAGCCTTCTTCTGCTTCTTCGGGGCGGGCGTTTCCTCGTCCGGCTCGTCATATTCGTCATAATCGTCGTAATCGTCGTATTCGTCCTCGTCGTCCGAGATCACACGCATTTTTTTCAGGAAGTCATCGACAACGCTCATTTTTCCACCTCTTGATACTCGCGCCGGCCGAAAAGCGCGGTCCCGATCCTGATGATGGTGGCGCCTTCTTCGACGGCAATTTCAAAGTCGTTGGTCATTCCCATCGACAATATGTCTGTCTTTACATTATCTATTTTTTTGTTTCCGATGTCAACGGATAAATCGTACATTTTTCGGAAAATGGGACGGTTCTCCTCCGGGTCGGAAACGTTCGGCGCGACGCACATGAAGCCCCGGATCCGGACCGCCGGAAGGGCCGCGATCTCCCGGACGGCGTCTTCAGCCTCCTCGAACGCGTACCCGAATTTGCTCTCCTCGCAGCCGGCGTTGATCTCCAGAAGCACGTCCGAAACGACGCCTTTTTTGAGGGATTCCTTGGAGATCTCCTTCGCGAGCCGGAGGGAATCCACCGAGTGGATCAGCTCGACCCGCCCGACGGCGTCTTTGACTTTGTTCCGCTGCAGATGGCCGATCATGTGGAAAACATACTCCGGATGGAGCGCCTTCTTCTGAACGATCTCCTGCACGTGGTTCTCGCCGAAGCGGGTCTCGCCCAGGGCGGCCATCTCCTCCAGCATTTCGATCGGTTTGGTCTTGCTGACCGGGAGCAGCACGACGTCCCGGACGTCTCTTCCGGCTCTTTCGCAGGCGGCTTCGATGCGCGCCCTTACGGCTTCCAGGTTTTCACGGATCCCCATCACGCCCTCACTCATAAATGATGTCGTTCTCTTTCACGTTTTCCGTATCGAGGACGATGCGGTCGTACGGCACCAGGCTCCCTTCGAGCCCCGCCTGTACGACGACGTAAGCGGTCTCCAGCGAATTCCGGAGCCTTGCCACCGGCTTGAAAACGCAGTAACCGCGGTTGATCTGGTAGACGCCCTCCACGGACGCCATGATGCCGAGCGCCATCGTGCTCTTTTCGAAATGCCCGTCCGTTTCCTTCTCGCCCACGATGGTCATGCCGGCCTTCAGTTCATCCGAATAGACGTAGCAGACGTCTTTCCGGCTCCCGGCCGTCATCTCCTCCGGGAGCGTGTAGACCGTGCAGGAAATGAAGCGGACGCTCGCACCGTCCTCCAGAAGCAGGCCCTTCTCGTTCCGGTTCCCGCCCTCCGTCACGTATTCGGACGGCACCACGTAGAAGCTCTTCGCGGTAATGGAACTCTCCGGGATCTTGTACCCGCGCACCGAATCGTCCAGGATCCGGAAGGAAACGAAGCGCTCGTCCAGGTAATTCGCGCCGTAGCGCCTGAAACTGATCACGCCGGCAGCGCTCCTGTCTTTTAAACGCACGATGCCGAAATCGCCGGTGATCTCCCGCCCGTCTTCCATGCGGACGCTCAGGCTCTTCCGGCTCTGGAAATTCAGGATCTGCTCCTCCTCCAGGAGGAAGGCGATGGAAAACGCGTTCCCGACCGCCGTCTTATAAAGAAATCCGCCGTTTTTGACAGGATCTCCCGAATGGAGCGTCTCCCGCTCCGTGTTCTCCGGGAGCAGGTCCTCCTCGGTAAGGTCCTGCAGCTTCGCGCCTTCAAAACCGTCCCGCCAGTGGAGGCAGAAGCCCGTCTCCTCCTGGAGCACCGGCTCCAGGCCTTCCGGCAGTTCGCCGCCGTCCCGCATCAGGCATTCCATGACCGCTCCGCGGATGTCTCCGTGGAGCGCGCGGGCCGAACCGAAATCGGCGCGGTCATAAGAGTCGGAAGCCGCACGGACGGCGCGCCGGATGGCGCCCATGCTGGAGGACGAATAGACCGACGGATCGTCGTAGGCTTCTCTCAGAAGCGCGTAGAGGGAGCCGTCCCGGTCGATCGACAGGATCGGGGAGCCGGCGGCCGAATAATCGCCGCTGACCGTGAGATACGTGACCGTCCCGTCCCGGTCCGAAAGGGTCACCCGTTCATCCCGCAGGACAAGGCCGCTGAAGCTTCCGGTCACGTTGTCGGCCGCCGCCGTCCCCACGTTGTAGACGCGGAGCGACGTACGCTTGAAGAACAGCAGGATCTGGACGGCGAGGTAGATAAAAAGCAGCACAAACACCACCGTCACGAACGTCACGGGGTATTTGTACGGTTTTTTCACGATCTCGGTGTTCCGTTCCGCCATTTTCAAATCAGCCTGGGACCGCCAGGGTCAGGAGCCTGTTCATCTGGATATACATCGCGTCATAGGAAACGGCCTTCAGGACGACGCCGATGCAGATATGGCCGTCCGCGCGCGTGACCGCCGTGATCAGGCAGCGCCCCGCCTGGACCGTATAGCCGGTCTTGACCGCGGACAGCGTGAGTCCCTCCGGAAGCTCGGTATATTTCAGGATATAGGAATTCCCGGACTTATAGTCGTGCCGGATCTCCCTGCCGTCCGGAAGCGTGCCGGTGACGCTCGCCGAGTAGGCCGCGGAATAGCGCGGGAAGTCCGGATAAGCCATGCAGGCCCGCATCAGAAGATACAGGTCGTAGGCCGTCGTATAGTGGTTCTTATGATGCAGGCCGTTCGCGTTCACGAAATGCGTGTCCAGCATCCCCAAGGACCGCGCGCGGCTGTTCATCATTTCCGCGAATGCCGCGACGGAGCCGGCCGTATGGATCGCCAGCGCGTTCGCCGCGTCGTTCCCGGAGGGGATCAGCATCGCGTACAAAAGGTCGCTGACCGAATAGACCGCGCCGGGCACCACGCCCGCCATGCTGGCGGACGAATCCAGGCCCGCGACGGCTTCTTCGGTCACCGTCACTTCATCGCTGAGCTCACAGTTTTCGAGCACCAGAAGCGCCGTCATGCACTTCGTCAGGGAAGCCGGATAGACCCGCTCGTACGCGGCCTTCGCGTACAGGACCTCGTCCGCGTCCTCGTCCACGAGAAGCGCCGCCTGCCCCTCGATGTAAGAGCGGTCGAAGGTGCCCTCGTCCGTGATCACGGCAAGGCCCTCGGAAAAAGCCCTGAGCGTCGGCTCCAGGCTGTATTCCTTCGTCAGTTCATCGGTGAAATAATGTCTGTAAAAGCCGTTGTCGTTCTTTTTTCCGGAGCCGCAGGAAGAAAGGACCAGGACGGCAAGGAAAAGCAACAGCAAGGCAGGCTTCACACGCTTCATCAGTAGAATACCCTCTTTTGATAACGGCCCCTGAGACTGACGCTCAGGACCAGCCCGATCATGATGTACGAATTCAGGAGCGAACTCAGGCCCGCGGACACGAAAGGCAGGGGGATGCCGGTGTTCGGGATCAAAAGCGTCGAGACCGCGATATTGATGAAGGCCTGCAGCCCGATGACGGTCCCGACCGTCCCGGCGATGACCTTGCCGGCGATGTCGGTGCATCGCTTCGAGACGCGGTAGCATTCAAACACCAGGAGCGCGAAAAGGATCACGATAGCCACGGCCCCGATGAAGCCCAGTTCCTCTCCCACCACCGCGAAGATGAAGTCGCAGGATTCCTCGGAGAGGAAGTTTCCGTTCTTGACCGATTCCAGCGAGGTCGTATTGAGGCCCTTGCCGTACAGGCCGCCGGAGCCGATGGCCATGACCGAATTTCTCTGCTGGTAGACCGAATCCGGGAAGTTCTCCGGGAAGAAGTACGCGTTGATGCGCTGCAGCTGGTGCGGCTCGAAGATGACGATCAGGATCTTCTGCCCCGGCTGGTCGACGGCCGCGAAGAAAACGACCACGAACGGGACCAGGACCGCCAAAACGCCCACGACCCACTTATAGCTGATGCCGCCCAAAAACAGCGCGGTGACGATCAGGATGACGAGAACGACCGAGGTCGAGAGGTCCGGCTCCTTATAGACCAGGAGGAAGATCGGCATCGCGACCAGGAAATACAGGATCAGCACGTAGATCTTATTGATCTTGGCACCGGCCTTGTAGAGCACGAAGGCCAGCGCCAGGATCAGCGCGGATTTCGCGAATTCGGACGGCTGGATGGTGCCGAAGAAAGGGAAATAGATCCAGCGGCGGGCGCCGGAAACGGCGTTCGTGAAGAACAGGACGTAGACCAGGGAGAGGATCGACAGAATGTAGAAGATCCACGCGTATTTGACCATCTTGCGGTAATCGATCAGCGCCAGCACGGCCGCGATGACAAGGCCGCCCGCCAGGCCGACGATCTGCTTGACCGTGGTCGAGACGACGGTCTGCGTCACCTCGTCGGCCGTGGCCGAGTGCACCACAAACACGCCTATGACGCTTAGCAGAAGCACATAGACGATCAGCCTGAAGTTCAGGTCCCCGATCCGCAGTTTGTCCTCATTGATGTTTCCGAGCATGGCAGTTCCGTCCGGGCGCCCCTGCGCCCGTTTCTTACTTTTTCAGGACGATCGGGACGTTCTCGCCCGAGATCCGTTTCGCGATGTTTCTGAAAGACCGGCAGGCCACGGTCCCGATGGGCGTCACGAAGGCGCCGCGCGCGGTCTCCAGAAGGATGTCGTCGTCTTCCAGGATGATCCCCAGGATGGGCAGCTTCAGCCGGGAAGCGATCTCCTCCGGCGTTTCGGTCTCGCCCCGCTTCAGGAGGTCGTACCGCACGCGCGAAAGGATCAGGAAGCATTTCTTCCGCTCCTCTTCCGACAGCCGGAGAAGCAGGCCTTCCGTGTTCAGGACCGACATCGGGCCGGGATCCGAAAGGAGGAGGACGACGTCCACCGCCGAAAGGACCCGTTCGTCCCGGAAAAGGATGCGCTCCGGGACGTCCAGGATCACATAGTCGAATTCGTCCACGAACAGGCCGAGAAGCTTCGAGATCCGCCCGCCCGACACGCGTTCGGAGAGCCGGAGCCGCCCGCCCGCAAGGAGCCGGAGCCTGGGAAGCTCCGGATGGACGATCAGCGCCTGGCTGATGCGGCAGCCGCCTTCCAGGACGTCCGCCAGATTATAGATGACCTTCTCCCGAAGGCCCATGACCACGTCCAGGCCGCCCGAGCCCACGTTCAGGTCCATGACCAGCACGTTCGCGCCGGTCTCCGCAAATGCCGCGCCGATGTTCGCGGCGGCAGTGGTCTTCCCGGTTCCGCCCTTCGCGGACGTGACCGCAATGATCGTTCCCATGCCGAACCTCCGTCAGTCGCCGATGTCGTTGACGCTTCCGCTGGAAGCAGAGTTGTTCAGGATCTCCTCCAGGCTGATGTCGCCTTCGAGGTATTCGTAAAGGTCGTTCGCGACCAGGGCCGCGTTTCCGGCCGAGTATCCGTTCGGGATCTGGATGGCCATCGCGTAGCTGATGTCTTCGTACGGCCCGTAAGTCACGTACCAGCCGTGCTCGCAGCGGAGCCGGTTCTCCTGCGCGGAGCCGGACTTGGCCGCGTAATCGTACCGGAGGTCTTTGAAATCGCCGTTCCGGGAGCCGCCTTCGTGGACGACCGTGTACATGCCCTTGTGCAGGATGTCCCAGGTCGAATTCGGGAAGTTCAGCCTGTTCACGACAACCGGCTCATAGGTCCGGATCACGTTGCCCGCCCCGTCTGTGATACGGTTCAGGAAGCGGAATTCGTAGACGTTTCCGCTGGAAGCGATGGCCGTGACGTACCGGGCCAGGGAGATGGTCGTGAACGCGTAAGTGCCCTGTCCGATGGCCGACGTGACCGGCAGTTCGTCGGTCAGGATCGACACGTTCTCGGCCGCTTCCACCCCGGTCAGCGTGCCGAAGCCGTACATCCTGGCGTATTCGTTCAGGACGTTGACGCCCTGCGTGGGGCTGTACTGGCCGGAGGCGTTCGTACTGAACCGGAAGCCGCAGTCGTAGAAGAAGATGTTGCAGGACTGGCCAAGCGCGTGGACGCCGTCCACGTAGCCGTGCTCGCCGTTCGACAGACGGTAGATCCAGCACCGCGGATGGTCCAGCTTATCGTAGATGCCCTCGCAGCGGATCACTTCGTGCTGGCCCAGGAAGCCGCCCTGCAGCGCCGCAGTCAGCGTGACCATCTTGAACGTGGAGCCCGGCGCCAGGCAGGACTGCGTGGCGCGGCTGTAGAGCGGGCTCGACTGGTCGTTCAGGAGCATGCTGTAATAGGCGGACTCGTTGATGCGGTTCGAATCGTAGCCCGGATACGAGACGCAGGCCAGGAGCTCGCCGGTGTTCGGGTCCGTCAGGACCAGGCCGGCCGAGCAGGGGTCGAGCGCGATCTGCGACGGCGTCAGTTCCATCGCCCGGATCCGCTCCAGGAAGAAGCTGAAGGCGGTGTCGTTATCGCCGTTCATAAGCTCCGGATAGCCGTTCTCCCCGGCTTTCAGCTTGCCCTGGCGGATCAGGGCGCGGGCCACCAGGCAGCCGCCCACTTCGTCGGTATGGATCAGTTCGTCGTAGATCAGTTTGTCGAAAGCGCCGTGATCCTCCGAGATCTTTTTGAGCAGGATCTCCGTGAGGGCCTCGTAACAGGTCTCCACGGAATTGTAGCGGGATTCGTCGCCCAGCCGCGACATGTCCGCCCAGCCGCTCTTTAAGGCGTGCAGGAGGAAGGTCGGGAAGCTGATGGCGCCCTCCTTGAAATCCTTATAGACCCCGCTCTTTTGGTCGATCTCCGAACTCAAAAGGTATTGGTCGGAAAGCAGGGCCGAATACAGGTACCGGATGTAGGCCTGCATGTAGGTATCCAGCTGGTCCATCCGGACGCCGCTCTTCCGCGCCAGGTAATTCCGGATGAGCGCGATGACCTCTTCCTTCCGGGCGATCCGCTTCCTTTCCATCTCCCGCTCGGCGTCCCCCGCTTCTTCCGAAGCGAACGCCTTCATCGAGAGGATGTTGTTGTTGATCATCTGGAAATAGACATCCCGGATGGGCGTCTTGTAATCGCTGTTTTCGTAGGCGACCTGCGGATCGTAGTCGGTGCCGTTGTAGAGGTGCTTGACGATGATGCCGGCCAGCTGCTGCTCCACGACGTTGTAGGCCGCGATGGTCGTGTCCGCGTCGATCGAAAGGTAGATGTCGTGCCCCTGCACCGGCTCCTCGATGATCTCCTCGTAGAGGATCACGCCGATGTTGTTGCAGTAGATGGTCTTCCGGCCCTTCCTGCCCTGCAGGTCGCTCTCGTAATAGCTCTCGATGCCTTCCTTGCCAATGATGTCGCCGCCGATGTACTCCCCGCCCTGCGCGTTCAGCTCCAGGATCTCCTCGGTCGTGATGGAGCCGACGTAGCCCAGGATGCTGGAGAAGCATTCGCTGTTGTAGTAGACGCGTTCATACGCCTCTTCGACCATGACGCCCGCCAGGTCCGCCTGGCTCTCCAAAACGGCCGCGCGGACCGTCTCGCTGACGTCGGACGCGACCGGCGTGGTGATGTAGCGCGTAAAGGCCGTGGAGGAAAGGGCGTAACGAATGTTGCAGATCTTGAGCCGGTCTTCTTTTCCGATCTCCCCGCTCCGGGCCCATTTTGTCGTAAAATTGTAGTAGGCGCGCATCAGATAGCTCATGACCGTCTCGCAGTCATAAGCGTAGGCGTCCACGCCCTGTTTTTTGAGATCGTCGATCTTCGTCTGGCCGTAGACGTCCTTGATGAAACGCCGGATCCGGGCCTCGGAGCCGTCATAGACGAATTCGCCTTCCTCGCTGACGGCCACCGGCAAAGTTCCTCGGATCTCCACGCCGTATTTTTCCAGGAGGCGGATCAGTCTAAGGAGCATCTCGTTGAAGGACCCGTCTGCCTTTTTGTAATAGTTCTCGTCTGAGATCGTCACGTTGTAGACCACGCGGTTCCCGGCCAGAAGCGTCCCGTTCCGGTCGTAGATGTTGCCGCGCATCGCGGAGATCTTGACTTCCTTCTTCGTGGTGTTGACGTAATCCTGGTAATATTCGCTTCCGCGCACGATCTGCAGCGTAAAAAGGCGCACGACAAGAACGACCGCGAGCGGCGCAAGGATCACACCCAGCACCAGCACGCGGTTCCGGAAGAAGGCGGATATGCCTTTTCTCAAATGTTCCCAGAAGGTGTTAAACAACCTTGACCTCTCCTTTGTTCACCTTGAGGTCCCAGCGCTTGCTGATGAAGATCAGCGCGCCGTAGACCGGCAGGAAGCAGATAAGGGAAAGCAGGTATTCCGGCAGCACGGCGCCTGTCACATAGGGCAGGAAGCGGAAATGCCGCCCGATCAAAAACGCGAACACGAAGACGTACGCGTGGAAAAGAAGCGCGTTTGCCGTAAACAGAAGGTACAGGACCAGGATCATCTCCGACTCCATTTTTTCGGAAAGGAAGCCGTCCCCGTACCCCAGAAGCGCCAGGATCAGCGTATAGAAGCCCGGCGTCCCGCTGCCCAGAAGGTCCATGAGCAGGCCGGCCGCGGTACCCACGAAGAGCCCCGTCCCCTTCCCGTACAGAAAGCCGCAGGCCATCACCAGGATCAGCATCAGGTTCGGCACGGCGTTCAGGACCGGGACGTCCCGGAGCACGATGAGCTGCAGGACGCCGCAGATGACGAACGCGATCAGGATCACGATAAATCGTTTCAGTCCGGTCATTCCGTCTCCTCCTCCGCGTCCTTCAGTTCTTCCCGGAGGTCCGTGATCACGAGCACCTCCTGCAGGCGCGTGAAATCGACGCAGGTCCGGACAAAGCCGCTCTGGGTCAGGCCGCCGTCGTTCGTGCTGACGTCGGACGCGTAGCCGATGGGCAGGTTCGGAAGATAGCGGTCCGAGATATAAGCCGTCACGAGAAGCGGGCTTCCGGAAAGATCGACGTCCGCCAGGGCGTTCTCGAGCCGCATACGGCCGCTCTCTTTAAGATCCGCGTCCCCGGTCACGATGCAATTCTCGTGCCCGCTCCTTGTCATGGCCGAAACGTTCGTTCCGTCCTCGATGATGGACGTCACGATCGAATAATTCAGGCCGGCAAAGGTCACGATGCCCACCAGGCCGTCCGCGTTGATCACGTTCATGTTCACCGCAATGCCGTCGGCCTTGCCCTTGTCGATGGTGAAGCGCTCGAAATAGTTCACGCCGTCGTTCCCGATGATCCTGGCCTCGGTCATGTGATAGTCGGGATAGCGGTCCTTCGCCAAAAGAAGCGCCCTCAGCTCCTCGTTCTCGACCGCGAGCGAGAGCCGGTCCTCATATTTCCGGCGGAGCTCGGCGTTCTCCTTTTCGAGTTCCGTGATCCTTGCCCGGGCCTCCTCCAGGTCCAGGCGCTCCAGTTCCGATTTGAACAGGAAGCGGCCGACCTCGTTGATGCCTTCCTGGAACGGCACGATCACGGCGCCCACGATAGACACCGGCGAGATCGCGTCCGGACGGCGGAAATACTGGAAAAGGAGCATGACGACACAGAGGACGGCGACAATGATGAGGGCCGTCCTCTCCTGGATCTTCGCAAAGACCTTGTCTCTGAAGAAATCGCGTATCCCTGTCAGGAAACTCATTTGATCAGTCCTTTTTCCAGCATGCTGACGTATCGCCCGTCCCCGATCACCACGTGGTCGAGGAGGGACAGGTCCACGAGCTCGGCGGCGCGCCGGACGCGCGACGTGGCTTCCACGTCTGCCGCGGAGGGCGCGGGATCGCCGCTCGGGTGGTTATGTACCAGAATGAGGGAGGACGCGCCCAGGCGGAGCGCCTCGCCCACGATCTCCCGGACCGGCACCATGGCCGCGTCCGAGGAACCGTGCGTCAGGACGGAAGCCCTTAAGAGCCTGCTCTTTTTGTCCAGGTAAAGGACGCGGAGCTGCTCGGCCTTCTCGTGCCTCAGTTCCTCCATGAAATAATCCGCGACGAGCGCCGGTGCGGAAAAGTCCGTCCGTTCGGCCCGCCGGCTCATCGAGATCCGTTTGGACAGCACCAGCACACAGCGGATCTCCAGGCTTTTCACCCGGCCGATGCCGGGGATGCGCATCAGTTCCTCCCGGCTCAGGTCGTAGAGGCCCGCCAGGCTGCCGCCGGCCCTTTTCAGGACCTCCTGCGCAAGTTCGATGCTGTTTGTCCCCCGGACGCCGCTCCTTAAGAGCACCGCCAGGAGTTCCGCGTCCGTCAGGACGTCTTCGCCCAGCCGGCCGGCCTTCTCATACGGGCGGCCCGCCGCGGGCATTTCCTTGATCTTTTCCGTCAAATCTGCTCCAATCTGACCCCCGGAGCCAGATCTTTATTTTACCATAGATCTGCCGAATTGACAACACCGGCCCTTACCAGCTCCTCCAGCGAACGGAGGATGCCGTACTTGCCGTGCGGCCAGGTCAGGCCGCCCTGGAAATAGGCGGTATAGGGCGGGCGCAGCGGCCCGTCGGCGGAAAGCTCGATGGAAGATCCGGAAACGAAGGCGCCCGCGGCCATGATCACCGGATCCTGATAGCCCGGCATCGCCCAAGGTTCGGGCGTGACGAACGAATCGACCGGCGCCGCGGACTGGATGCCCTTGCAGAACGCGATGAGCCCCTCCGGGGAGCCCAGCGTCACGGCCTGGATGATGTCGTGGCGGCTCTCCTGTCCGTCCGGGATCACGTGGAAGCCCAGCCCCTCATAGACGTTCGCCGCGAAGACCGCCGTCTTTAGAGCCGACGCGGTCACGGTGGGCGAAAGAAAAAGCCCCTGGAAGAACGCCGGCAAAAGGCCCAGGTTCGCGCCGACTTCCTGGCCGAGGCCCGGGGCCGACAGCCGGTAGGCGCACTGCTCGATCAGTTCCTTCTTCCCCACGATGTACCCGCCGATGGGCGCCAGCCCGCCGCCGGGATTCTTTATGAGCGACCCCACGCAGAGGTCCGCGCCCACGTCGGTGGGCTCCAGTTCCTCGGTGAATTCGCCGTAGCAGTTGTCCACCATCACGATCAGTTCCGGCTTCAGTTTCTTTAAGAACGCGATCAGCTCGCCGATCCTTCTGACCGAGAGCGTCGGGCGCTCCTCGTAACCTTTCGAGCGCTGGACGGTCACGAGCTTCGTACGGGGATTCACGGCCTTCGCGATGGCCTCCAGATCGAATGAGCCGTCCGGAAGAAGGTCCGCCTGCGCGTAGGAAACGCCCCATTCCCGGAGCGAATTCGGCGCCTCGCGGATGCCGATGACCTCCTCCAGCGTGTCGTAGGGTTTTCCGACCGGGGACAGGATCTCATCGCCGGGGCGGACGTTCGCGGAGAGCGCCACCGCCAGGGCGTGCGTGCCGCAGGTGATCTGCGCGCGCACCAGCGCGGCCTCGGTGTGGAAAACGTCGGCGTAGATCTTTTCCAGCGTCTCCCGTCCGATATCATTGTAGCCGTAGCCAGTCGTGGCCGCGAAATGCGCCTCGGAAAGGCGGTTCTTCTGCATCGCCCGGAGCACCTTGTACTGGTTCGCCTCGGCCAGGCGGTCGATCTCCAGGAACCGCTCCCGAAGCTTCTCCGCGATCCTCTCACCGTATGCCGAGACCTCAGGCCTGACGTCGTCTAAAGTATACATCCAAAAGATCCTCCCTGTCCGTGTCCACGAAGACCGCGTCCGCTTCGCGCCGGAACCAGGTCAGCTGGCGCTTCGCGAAGTGACGGGTCTCCGTCTTGATCCTGGAAACGGCTTCCTCCAGCGTCCCGTACCCGTTCAGGTACGCCAGGAGCTGTTTATACCCCAGGCCCTGCATCGAGGTCATTTCCGGCGTGCAGCCGTAGTCCTTCAGGAAGCGGACCTCCTCAAGAAGCCCCTCTTCCATCATCCGGTCGACCCGGCGCTCGATCCCTTCGTAAAGGGCCTTCCGTTCCCGGGTCAGGACGAAATAATCAAAGTCGTAAGGGCTCTTCTTCTCCCGTTCCCGGGCATTGTGCTCGGAGATGGGAAAGCCCGTTTTTTCAAGAAATTCGAGCGCGCGGATCATGCGCTTCACGTTGTTTTCGTGAATGGCTTCCGCACTCTTCGGGTCCTTCTTAAGAAGCATCTCGTGCAGGTATCCGGCGCCCTTTTCGTCCGCGAGGCGCTGAAGCGCCTCCCGGTACGCCGTCCCCTCCGCGTTCTCGTCAAAATCGATGTCTCTCAGGACCGCCTGGATATAGAAGCCGGTGCCGCCGCAGAGGACCGGGATACGGCCGCGGGCATAGATCCCTTCAATGGCCTCGTCCGCGAGCGCCTTGAAAACGGTCACGTTAAACGGCTCCTTCGGGTCCAGCACCGAGATCAGGTGGTGCGGGATCCCGCCGGTCTCCTCCGGCTTCACCTTCGCGGATCCGATGTCCAGATAGCGGTAGACCTGCATGGAATCGGCGGAGACGATCTCTCCGCCGATCTCCTTTGCGAGCCGGACCGCCGCCGCGGTCTTTCCGGAAGCCGTGGGGCCCGCCACGACCACGAGCCGGGCTTTATCCATGGATCAGGCCCTCTGTGACCTCGTGCAGCTTCATGCCGTGCGAGGCCTTTAAGTAGACGATGTCGCCGGGCCGGAGCTCTTCCCGGAGCGCGGCCACAAGGTCGTCCTTATTGTCAAAATACAGGACCGGGACGTCCGAGAACCAGTCGTCCATGGCCTTTCCGATCTGCTTCGCCAGATCGCCCAGGAGGTACAGCCTGTCCAGGCGCGTCTTCGCGGCGTAGGTCCCCACTTCGTAGTGGTATTTCGGGGCCTGCTGGCCCAGCTCGAACATGTCACCCAGGACCGCGATCCGCCGGTTTTCGCCGTTCCCGTAGTTCGTCTGCGATAGCACTTCCAGGCCGGCCTTCATGCTGGCCGGGCTGGCGTTATAGGTGTCGTCGATGTAGAGCACGCCGTCGTGCTCGAAGGGCTGCAGCCGGTTCGCGAAGCCCTTGTAGGCCGTCAGCGCTTCCGCGGCCTTCTGGAGGTCGATCCCGAAGCGGTCCGAAACGGCCAGCGCCGCCGCCGCGTTCAGGACGTTATGCTCGCCGCGCACCGAGATGGTGACCGGAAGCGGCTTCCGGCCCTTCATGAAAAGATCGAAGCGCATGCCCTCTTCCACGGCCTCGATGTTCGCCGCGCGGTAGTCCGCGGTGAGGCTCGTGCCGTAGGTCACGTAGGGGAACCCCGTGTCGTCCTTATGCGCCATCAGATAGGTGTCGTCGGCGTTCAGGATCAGGAGCTTCGAGCCGGGATCGCCGGGCCAGAAGCCCTTCGTGACCGTCATCTTCTCCTGGCAGATGCGGTCCTGCGTCCCGTAATATTCAATATGGGCCACGCCGATGTTCGTGATGACGGCGACGGACAGATCCGTGAGGGCGGCGATGGTCCCCAGTTCCCCGGGCACATTCATCCCCAGTTCCAGGACCGCGATGTCGTCGTCCCCGGTCATTTCCGAAAGCGTCAGCGGCACGCCCAGCCAGTTGTTGTAGTTCTTGCCCGTCTTGAAGACTTTCTTCTCCGCGGAGAGCGCGGCCGCGATCATCTCGCGGGTCGTGGTCTTGCCCACGGAGCCCGTCACGCCCACGGCCGGGATGTGCACGCGGGAACGCGCGAGCCGGCCCACGGCCTGGACGGCCTTCGTCGTATCGGAGACCAGGACGATGCCTTTCCGGCTGCCCGGATGGCTGCGCTCCCACTCGTAGAAGACTTCCCTTTTCGCGGTCAGGCAGGCCGCGGCCCCGTCCCGGAGCGCGCTGACCGCGTAGTCGTGGCCGTCGAACGAAGCCCCCACGATGGGGACGAAAAGCGCGTCTTCCGGAATGCTCCGGGAGTCGGTCGTGAGATTTTTAAGCGGCGTCTCCGGATCTCCCAGGAGCAGTTTCCCGCCGGTGCAGGCGATGACGTCTTTCAGAGTGATGTTCAGCATGTGCACTTACCTCATCGGATGAAGTGGATATCGGTCAGGCCGGTCGCGTACATCCAGCCGCGGCCAAGGATATGGCGCGCAGGGACGGCGCCGACCGTGGAGGAGCGGCTGTCTTCGGCGTTCGCGGGCATATCGCCCAGAAGGAAATACTCGTTGTCCCGGAGGCGGATGCCGGACCGCGCGATGCCGTCGGAGGTGATCTCAGACGCGTAGGCGCCGATATCCAGCGGTTTTCCGTCGATGTAAACGGTCCCGCGGTCGATCCGCACCTCCTCGCCCGGAAGCCCCACGATCCTGCGGATCAGGACGTCCTCCGGAAAGGCGTCGGAACGCGAGAACGCAACCACGTCGAAACGTTTCGGCCCGCTGAAGACGTAGGCCGCGCGGTCCACGAAGACCACGGAGCCCGGTTCCACGGTGGGCTCCATCGCGCGGCTGCCGGTCTGGACCGAGAAGAACAGAAAACGGGCGATAAACAGGCCTAAAGCGCATACCGCGGCAACCTGCACGAGCGTCTCGATCACGCGCAGAAAGACCGGTTTTTCGTCTTCCAGGAATAGTTTTTTCGCCATATCGCGTTCCCGCCCTCATAAACGAAAAGCACTACATCGCTGCAGTGCTTCCCGTTCGTTTCTCTTACCGTACCAATTCTTTGACTTTGGCAGCCTTGCCGGTCCTCTGCCGCAGGTAGTGCAGCTTCGCGCGGCGAACCTTGCCGAAGCGCACGACTTCGATCCGCTCGATGTGCGGAGAATGCAGAGGCCAGGTCTTCTCGACGCCGACACCGTTACTGAGTTTTCTCACGGTAAAGGTCTCGCGGATGCCGCCGTTCTGTCTCTTTATGACGGTTCCTTCAAAAATCTGGATACGTTCGCGGTTTCCTTCCTTGATCTTTGCGTGAACACGGACCGTGTCACCGACTGAGAAGCTGTCGACGGAAGACTTTAACTGTTCTTCCTCAATTTTCTTAATGATCTCGTTCATTTGGATCCTCCTCTTGCGGGCATTCTTACTACTTTCACCAGCGGTCTACCGCGAAAATGATCCGTGATTTACAGTACAGCGGAATGTCCGTTCTAATTTGCAACCATTAGACTATAGCATAGCCTTCAGGCAATTGCAAGCATTATTTCGTGCTCATTTCGAGGAGTTTTTCCTTCAGCTCGTTCTCCATGCGGCGGAGCTCAAGCTCGGCCTGGTAACGCTTCTCGCGGCCTTCCTCCTGGATCTTGCGGACGTCCTCCAGGGAAGCCAGCAGGGTCTGGTTGGTCTGCTTCAGGGTCTCGATGTCCACGATGCCGCGCTCGTTGGCCTTGGCAGCCTCAACGGACGCGATGTGCAGCGTCTCCGCGTTCTTCTTCAGGAGCTCGTTCGTGGCGTTCGTGACCGCGTTCTCGGCCTGGATGGCCTCGGTCGAATGCGCGATGCCCAGCGCGATGACCATCTGGTTCTTCCAGAGCGGGATCGTGTTGACGATCACGGACTGGATCTTCTCGGCCATCTGCGTATCGGTGCTCTGCAGCATGCGGATCTGGGGCGCGGTCTGCTGGGAGATGGTGCGGGAGAGGTTCAGGTCGTACAGCTTCTTCTCGAAGCGGTTGCACTGATCCGCGAGGTCGCGGGCAGCCTGCGCGTCTTCCGGCTTCCCAGTCTCTTCGGCCTTCTTTTTGAGCTCGGCCAGTTCGCCGTTACGGACTTCCTCGAGTTTCTTCTTGCCGGCCAGGATGTACATCGTGATCTCCTTATAGGAGTTCAGGTTCAGTTCGTACATCTGGTCCAGGGTCGCGACGTCCTTTAAAAGGGTGACCTGGTGGTTCTCCAGGTTGTTGCAGATCTTCGCGATATTCGTCTCGGCCTTGTCGTAGCGGGTCTTCAGCACGTCGAGCTTGACTTTGGTCCTCTTGAAAAGGCCCAGGAAGCCTTTTTGCTCGGTGCCGTCGTCGAAGTTCTTGACTTCGGAAACGACGTTCGCCAGAAGCTCGCCGACTTCGCCCATATCCTTGGTACGCGTCTGGTCCAGGGTCTGCTGGGAGAACTCAGCCATCTTTTTCTGCACGCCGGAGCCGTACTCCATGATCGCCTTGGTATTGGAAAGATCGATCTGCGTCGAGAAGGTGGCGACGGCCTGCTTCTCCGTGTCGTTCAGCATCGAGTCGTCCAGCTCGGGGAGGATCTCCTCCTCGACGGTCTCTTCCGCCTTTTTGGTCTCTTCCGTCGTAAACTCTTCGCCGAAAGTCAGGATCGGGGTCTCGTCGACGTTTACTTTCTCGTTTTCAGCCATGATGGTTCCTCCTTGATTAATGGTCTTTATCCTGATCCGGCGTACTGCCGGCTTCCAGTTCCCTGAGCTGCGCCTGCAGGCCGTCCTCATAGAGGCTGTCCTGCTTCAGCATCGTGTTCATGACGCTGATGTCCGCCTGGACGTCCCAGGCAGTGTTCCGGAAGATCTGCTCCAGAAGGTTCTCGAAGGCGTTGTTGATGGTGTCGAGCATCTGCTCGATCTGCGCCTGCGTCCGCTTCATCTGCGTGGTCTTCACGGGCTCGTCGTCGATCTGCTTGTAGGTGTTCAGAAGTTTCCAGGTGGTCGGCAGATAGTAGTTCATCAGCCGCCTCAGTTCGTCCGACTTGGACGGGTTCTTCCGGAGGGCGTCCAGGATCCGCCGGATCACGCTTTCCAACGTCTGCAGCTTCGTGGTGATCACCACGCCCGGAAGCTCCGCGTTCATGCGCTGGATCTTCTGGATGTAGTTCTCGCCCTCGCGGTAGATCGCGAGCGCCGTGGACGACATGCCGGATTCCCGGAGCATCCGGTCGTCCTCTTCCTTCTGCTGCTCCTCCACCGCCTTCATGTCGATCAGCCGGCGGTAGTGCTCGTAGCTCTCGTCCGAGGTGATCAGGTTTGCCTCTTCATCGTCCAGATGGCCCTGTACGAAATACTTCCGGTCGATCATGTCGTGCAGGTCATCCTTCAGGAAGCCGATGGAACGGCCGGTCGTGGAAGCCAGATTCTTCAGCTGGATCACGGTCTTATTGCCC
>JAEEGL012725134.1_pt1 | contig 18580 bp, 15 predicted proteins | sample 9134231 | NCBI WGS metagenome assembly JAEEGL01 (sample SAMN16246548, study PRJNA631951) | gut metagenome | biome: gut microbiome; feature: rumen; material: fiber-attached | host: Bos | place: Iran: Karaj | collected 2018-10 | reverse complement strand
GATGATGAGGATTCCTGGAAGAGCATATTTGATGCCTCCGGTAATTTTGAAAAGCTTGACATGCAGATCGCGGGCCTTGGCAGGATCAAGGATGTTCAGGCGAGATATATAAAACATATAGAAGAGGCGTTAAAGTAAGATGAAGAAAAGAATATTAAGTGTTTTCCTTATCCTGTCCTTATTTGCATTACTGCTTTCAGGCTGCGCTAAAGCTAAAAAAGCCGCAATAGAAGACGGAGTATATCTGGCATCATTTGATACGGACGGTTCCATGTTCCATGTGAACGAGACCTGGAAGGGGAAAGGTATACTCACGGTAAAAGAGGGAGAGATGATGATACATATTGTCATGCCCTCCAAAAATGTACTGAATCTCTATTACGGCCTGGCTGAAGATGCAAAGAAGGACGGGGCGGTACTCATAGACCCTTCCGTTGAGGAAGTCACCTATGAGGACGGCACAAGCGAGGAGGTAAATGCCTTTGACCTGCCGGTACCGGCTCTTGATGAAGAGTATGATGTGGCTCTTATAGGAAAGAAGCAGCAGTGGTATGACCATAAGGTAAAGGTTTCGGATCCGGAGCCTTATGAGGCCGGCGATGAAACGGACAAAGAAACAGAGGGAACTTCCCATGCGGAAGGCGGAATGACAGCGGAGGTAACTCTTACAGGGGGCACCGGCAAAGCGAACGTCACCTCTCCCGCAAAGGTCAGGGAGGAAGACGGAAAGATCATTGCCACAGTAGAATGGAGCAGTCCCTATTACGATTATATGATAGTGGAGGGACAGAAGTATGAGAGAGTCAATACGGATGGGAATTCCGTGTTCGAAATACCCATACCCGGATACAATGAGGATATCACTGTGATCGCGGATACGGTGGCCATGAGCAAGCCTCATGAGATCGAGTACGTATTGAATTTCAAAAAATAAGGTAAAGCCATCAGCCCACAGTCAGGAGTGATTGTGGGCTGTTGTAACGGTTTAGGGTTGTTGATAGGACTTTGAAAAATAACGGAAATAAGAAAAACAGAATAACCGGTCTTTTTTTGATCCTCATAGTCTTTGCCGGAATGCTGTTACTCACCGCATGTTCCGGGAAGGAGAAGAAGGAAGCTAAGACGGAAAGCGTAGATAAGCTTAAGCTATCCTATGCCACACAGTTTGAAGTGAGCACCTTTGAGGGGGGATACAGGCTTATACATATTGAAGACGGCATGGATTATGTGCTGATCCCCGAGGGGCAGCCGGACAGTGATCTGGGCATCGGGGACGCGGTGCTGATCCATGAACCTTTAGACAGCATATATCTTGCGGCCTCCTCCGCCATGGACTTTTTTGTAAGGTTTGATTCCCTTGACAGGATTAAGGCCTGCTCCACTTCTGCCTCGGATTATTCCATAGAAGAAGCGGTGAAAAGGATCGAAGCAGGAGAGATAAAATATGTGGGTAAATACAGTTCGCCGGATTATGAGACCCTGCTTAACAGCGGCTGTGACTTAGCCATAGAATCCACCATGATAACCCACTCACCGAAGATCAGGGAAGAGTTGGAAGATCTTGGTATTCCGGTACTTACGGAGAGGTCGAGCTACGAAAAAGATCCCCTGGGGAGGCTTGAGTGGATAAAGCTTTACGGCGTGCTTTTGGGGAAGGAAAAGGAAGCGGAAGAGTACTTTTCGGCGGAAGAGAAAAAGGCCATCGCTGTGGAGGAATCCCTTAAGAATGAAAGCCGGAAGGAAGAGGATAAAAAGAAAGTAGCTTTCTTCTATCTTTCATCAAACGGATATGTAAACGTGAGAAAGCCCGGGGATTATGTATCCGAAATGATAGAGATGGCAGGGGGGACATATGCGTTTAAGGATATCGCCGATGAGAGCGATAACGCGCTATCTACAATGAACATAAACTGGGAAGAGTTCTATAAGGACGCGGTTGACGCCGATATCCTGATCTACAATGCCACCATAGACGGGGGCATAGAAAAGGTATCGGAACTCATGGAAAAGAACCCTCTTTTTGAGGATTTTAAGGCAGTAAGAACCGGAAACGTATATTGTTCCAATGCGGACATGTTCCAGAGGACCAGCCTTGTGGCGGATATCATCACGGATATGTATAAGGTGATAAACAGCGGAGAAACGGACAGTCTTCAATTCATGTATAAGGTCGGGAACTAAATGGGTAAGAGAAAAACACATATAATACTCTTTATCAGCTTAATACTTGTGATACTGCTTCTTATCATCATAAATATCCTCACCGGAAGCGTGGGTATCAGTGCCCGGGACATTCCGGGGATCCTTCTTAAGGGGGATAAGAGCAGTGTAGATGGCAGGATAATCCTTGATATCAGGCTTCCAAGGATAATAGAGGCGGTGTTCTTAGGGGGTGCCCTGGCGCTGTCCGGATATATGCTTCAGACCTTTTTCTTAAATCCCATTGCGGGACCTTATATCCTTGGCATATCCTCCGGGGCAAAGCTTTTGGTTGCGATCCTCATGGTGTGCGCCCTTAAGGCAGGCTTTGTCATGAATTCCCTGATGCTTGTCATTGCAGCCTTTATGGGATCCCTTATCGCTACCGGCTTTGTACTTATTGTCTCCCAGCGGGTAAGGTCCATGTCCATCCTTATCGTATGCGGCGTTATGGTGGGATATATATGTTCCGCCATCACAGAGCTCATTGTGACCTTTGCGGATGACAGCAATATCGTAAATCTCCATAACTGGTCCCTCGGCACCTTTTCGGCAGCGGGCTGGAGTGAAGCCTGGATTTATATCCCTATAGTGGCGGCGGGGATAATAGCAGCTCTCCTCATGTCAAAGATAATGGAAGCATATCAGTTCGGGGAAGAATATGCCGGGAGCCTGGGCATCAACATATACGGTTTCAGGATATTGCTTATCATTGTTTCAAGCGTATTGTCCGCTACGGTTACGGCATTTGCGGGCCCGGTATCTTTCGTGGGTATCGCCATGCCCCACGTTGCAAGGAATCTCTTCAGGTCGGAGAAACCGCTGGTCATTATACCGGCGTCCTTCCTTTTGGGATCTGCCTTCTGTCTTCTCTGTGACCTTTTGGCAAGAAGCATATTTTCCCCTACAGAGCTCAGCATAAGCACAGTGACTGCTGTTTTCGGGGCGCCTATTGTGATCTCCATGATGATCGGCAGGAGGAATGAAAATGTCTGAGATCTTATTTAAGAATGCAGTTATCGGATATAAGGACGTGGCGGTCTTAAAGGACGTGAGTTTCACTGCGGATAAGGGCAGCATCACAGCGCTGATCGGACCCAACGGCGCCGGAAAATCCACCATACTCAAAACTGCCGCAGGCTTATTAAAGCCTATAGACGGCAAGGTATATATAAGGGACAGGGCTATCGGGTCCTATTCCCCAAAGGAACTCTACAGCATCATTTCCGTCATGATGACGGACAGGGTAAAGACTAAGTTCATGAGCTGCCATGATGTGGTAAGGGTAGGGCGTTACAGGTATACAGGCATCTTCGGCGGGCTTACCGACAATGACAGGAAGGTCATAAAGGAAAGCATGGAGCTCATCGGCGTTTGGGAGCTTAAGGACCGGGACTACGCTACATTAAGCGACGGACAGAAACAGAGGGTCTTACTTGCAAGAGCCATCGTGTCGGAGCCCGGGATCCTTATCATGGACGAGCCGGCAAGCTTTCTGGATATGGGGCGGAAGATTGAATTCTTTGACGCCCTCCGGGGACTGGTAAGTGAGAAGGGTATCGCAGTGCTGATCTCTATGCATGAGGTTGAGATGATAAGAAAGGTGGCGGATAAGGTCATATGCATTTCCGATTCCGGAAAGATAGACGCCAAGGGGGATGCGGCAGAACTGATCCGGCCGGCATATATGGAAGAACTCTTCGGTATGAAGAAGGGCAAATATGAGCAATACTACGGATAAAAGAAAAACCGCATATATCATGGTACAGGGCACCATGTCCAATGCCGGGAAAAGCCTTATCGCAGCGGGATTATGCCGGGTATTTAAGCAGGACGGATTTAAGGTCTGCCCTTTCAAGTCCCAGAACATGGCCTTAAATTCCTATGTGACGGAGGATAACCTGGAAATGGGAAGGGCGCAGGTCATGCAGGCAGAGGCTGCGGGCGTGAATCCCTCCGTTTATATGAACCCCATCCTCTTAAAGCCCACAGGGGACATGAAGAGCCAGGTGATAGTAAACGGCGAAGTTTACGGGGATATGAACGCAAAGGAATATTTTGCCGTGAAAAGCTCATTTCTTCCCGATATAAAAGCTGCACTGGATAAGCTGTCCGAAGAATACGAGATCATAGTGATAGAAGGGGCTGGTTCCCCTGCGGAGATCAACTTAAAAGACAATGATATCGTCAACATGGGCATGGCGAAACTTGCAGACGCACCGGTGATCCTTGCGGCGGATATTGACAGGGGAGGGGTTTTTGCCCAGATCTACGGTACGGTGATGCTTCTGGACCCGGAGGAAAAGGAACGTGTAAAGGGCATAGTCATCAATAAATTCCGGGGGGATAAGAGCATACTTGACCCCGGCATAGAAAAAATAGAGGAAATGCTTGATATCCCTGTATGTGGGGTGCTGCCCTATATGGATATAAGCCTCGATGATGAGGATTCCCTTGCTGAAAGACTTGAAAATACAGACTGTAAGGATATAGACATAGCGGTGATAAGGCTGCCCCACATATCGAATTTCACCGACTTTAACGTCTTTGATGAGTTTGAAGGCGTGGGGGTGAGATATGTGAAAAGGGCTTCCGGACTTAAGGGCCCGGATCTTCTTATAATCCCCGGCAGTAAGAATACCATTGCAGATATGGAGTTCCTGAAGGAAAGCGGCCTTGGGGAAGCAATAAGGGATTATGCCGCGGAAGGCAAACCGGTCATCGGTATCTGCGGCGGCTATCAGATGCTTGGAAATGAGATAAGTGACCCGGAGGGTGCCGAAGGCGGCGGAAGTACTGAGGGACTGGGGCTCTTGCCTGTGGATACAAAGATCACCGGGGACAAGAAAAGAGAATTATGCAAAGGCAGATTTGAGAAGGTTCCGGGTTTATTTAAGGGCCTTTCGGGAGTGAAATACAGCGGATATGAGATACATATGGGGGTAAGTGAGCTTGTCTCTGTCAGTGCCTCAGGCTTTACGGAGGGAAATTCCGGATGCAGTCTGGGCAATGTATATGGCACCTATGTCCATGGCATATTTGATGCGGACAGAGTTGCGGATGAGGTTGTAGGGGCTCTTTATAAGGCGAAGGGCTTATCCTATGAGGCCGGAAGAGTCAATCGGAAAAGCTTTAAGGAGGGAGAGTACGATAAGCTCTCGGACATGATAAGAAACCATATGGATATGGACTATATTTACAGGATCATGGGGCTTAAGGACTGATATGGATTTAAGTATCTATGAAGAAATAAAAAGAAGATGGGACAGTATCGCAAAGCCCATAGACGGACTCGGGGATTTTGAGGATGTCATATGTAAGATAGGGGCTGTTCAGGGCACCGCGGAACCGGATATCAGTAAAAAAGCGGTAGTCATCATGTGTGCTGATAACGGGATCGTAAGGGAAGGAGTTTCCCAGTGCGGGCCGGAGGTAACTTTACAGGTGGCAAGGGCGTTGGGTGCAGGGAGAAGTACTGCCAATGTTATGGCTCTCGAAGCCGGCGTAAAGTGTATTCCCATTGATATTGGTATCGATCATGAAGGCGGGATACCCGGGGTCAGGGACTTGAAGATAAGAAGAGGCAGCGCTGATTTCCTTGAAGAGAGGGCATTCAGTGAAGATCAGGTGAGAAGGGCTGTTGATACAGGGATCGGGCTTGTTTCAGAATTAAAAAGGGAGGGCTTTGGCCTTATCGCCACAGGTGAAATGGGAATAGGAAATACCACCACAGCCACAGCTCTTTTATGCCTGATGACGGATGCGGATCCCTTATCTTTGACCGGAAGGGGCGCGGGACTTGATGACAGCGGTCTCGGAAGAAAAGTAAAGGTGATAGGGAAAGCCTGTGAGTTATATAAGAGAAGTGATTCTGAGAACAGGAAAGAATTGGCCTATGACTATTTAAGCGCGGTGGGAGGTCTTGATATTGCCGGGCTCTGCGGACTGTTCCTCGGAGGGCAGAAATACGGCGTCCCCATGGTGATAGACGGTTTTATTTCCGGGGTGGCCGCATTATATGCAGACGCCATAAGCCCGGGATGCAGGGACTCTATGATACCTTCCCACAGCGGAAGGGAAAAAGGCCTTTTGAGAGTATTGAAGGAGCTGGAATTAAAGCCCCTTATAAACGGAGACATGGCCTTAGGTGAAGGAACGGGGGCCATAATGGCATGCAAGCTTTTAGACAGCGCTCTTAATCTGTATAACAAGGGCGCGGGATTTGATGATAACGGCATTAGGGAGTACGAACGCTTCAAATGATGATACTTGTGGTGGGGAGTCCCGACAGCGGCAAGTCGGTAAAGGCTGAAGAGCTGGCGGTAGAGCTTTCCGGAAACGAAAAGAAAATATATCTTGCTACCATGATCCCCTTTGGGGAAGAGGGGGCCGCCAGGGTAGAGAAACACAGGGCTTTAAGGAACGGCAAGGGCTTTGTCACCGTGGAACGCCACTTAAATGTGGGAAAGCTTCCTGACAGCGAAGGCTTTATAGAAGGGATAAGGGCGGAAGAAGCCACGGTTTTACTGGAATGCGTTTCCAATCTATGTGCCAATGTGATGTTCGCTGAAGGAAAGGGGAAAGATGCGAAAAGCCCGGAGGAGACAGCGGAGATCGTTACGGAAGACATATTGAGGCTTAAGAAGAGGGTGAAAAACCTTATCGTCGTGACGAATGAATTCCCGCCGGAAGAGAAATTCGACAGGGAAACCTTTGAATATATAAGCGCTGTTTCCGGCGTTAACCTACGACTTAAGGAAGAGGCCGACAGGATATACGATATAACCGGGGGAAGCTGGAAAACGTACGATAAGGACAGCGGATCTTCTAAGCCGGTGCAGATAATAAGGAGTATGCAGGGGGCCTTTTCACTTTATTCAAGGATTCCCATGCCCCGTTTTGAATGGTCCATGGAAGGCATGAGATATATTCTCTGTTTTCTGCCCTTTATCGGAGTGGTGATCGGCTTGGCTGAATATGGCTGCTTTCATCTTTGCGATGTCCTGAGGCTGCCACTTATCGCAAAGGTGTGCGTCCTTTCACTTGTCCCCCTTATCATCACAGGCGGATTTCATGTAGACGGATATATGGATGTTAAGGATGCCCTGGGATCATATAAGACAAAGGAAGAAAAGCTAAGGATAATGAAGGATCCCCACATCGGGGCATTCGCGGTGATAGGTCTTGGGATCTTTGCCCTTGTCTGGGCAGGGGCATTATCTGTCCTTTGTGATAAAGGTTCCGGCGGGATATATTTTGGGCTGCCCTTTATATTTGTGCTGTCGAGGATCGGTGCGACCGTCTCTTCCTTAAGCCTTAAAAAAGCGAAGGATGACGGGATGCTGAAAAATGAGACTGAGATGTCCGGCAGGGGAGAGCATACAGTCATGATCCTTGAACTGATACTCTGCATTGCGGTTTTATGCTTTGTGGATCCCCTGGTAGCTATGGGACTTACCGTGGTTTTGGGGCTTTTTCTTATTTATTACAGGCACATGGTTTACAGGGAATTCGGCGGGGTCACAGGAGATACGGCGGGATATTTTGTCTGCGGAAGTGAGCTTGCCATGCTTTTTATACTGGCGGTATTAAGCATTATAAAACCTTAGTGATATGAAGACATATTTTTACTATCATATGGGCGCACTGGCCCTCGGGTGGATCCTTGACCTGATAATAGGAGATCCGGAGTATCTCCCCCATCCCATAAGATGGATAGGGGGACTTATCAGCTTTCTTGAAGGGAAGCTTAATGACAGGGAGAAAAGCTCCGGTACTTTGAGGGTAAGAGGGTTAGCTATAGTTGTGATGGTGGTGCTGATCCCCGCTCTCATCACTCTTTGTTTAACGGTTATGGCATACAGCGTTCATATGATGGCAGGTATGGTTGTGGAAGGGGTGATCACCTTTTACATGCTGGCCTGCAGGAGCTTATATAAGGAGAGCATGAGGGTTTATCACGCCCTGGATCCGGAGGACTTAAACGCAGCAAGGAAAGCGGTATCCATGATAGTCGGCAGGGATACGGAGGCCCTTGACGGGGAAGGGATCATAAAGGCAGCGGTGGAAACCGTGGCGGAGAATGCTTCCGACGGCGTGATCGCCCCCTTATTTTACCTGGCTCTCGGCGGTCCGGTTCCTGGGGTTATTTATAAGAGTGTAAACACCATGGATTCCATGATCGGCTATAAGGATGAGAGGTACAGGGATATCGGATTTTTTGCAGCTAAGCTGGATGACATTTTGAATTTCATTCCGGCAAGGTTCAGCGCCCTTATCATGATACTGGCGTCTGCTATCGGCGGCAGGGATTATGACAGCCGGAACGCTTTTACGATATTTATCCGGGACAGATATAAGCACGCAAGCCCCAATTCCGCCCAGTGCGAGAGCGTCTGCGCCGGGGCGTTAAGGATAAGGCTTGCGGGTCCGGCATCATATTTCGGAAAAACGGTGGATAAGCCCTATATAGGGGATCCTTTAAGGGAAGTTGAAAAGGAAGATATTGTCAGGGCAAACAGGCTGATGATAATGACGGCAGTGATCTCATTTCTGATTTTTGAAATACTGCTTTTTGCAACGGCAATATACTTTATATAAAGGGAATAGGTCATGGCGGAATTTGAATATGTGCTTCCGGAAAAGATAGAAAGCCGGAGCTTTGAGATAATTGAAGAAGAACTGATATCCCGGGGGATAAAGCTAAAGCCTTTGGACTCCGACAGGGACTGTGTTATTAAGAGCGTTCCGGTTTATAAAAGGGTCATCCATACCACCGCTGACTTTGATTATGCGGAGAATCTCATATTCAGCAACGATGCGCTGACTAAGGCTTATGAACTTCTCACGACGGGTGGGGTAATTGTCACGGATACCAATATGGCTTTAAGCGGGATAAATAAGGCGGCCCTAAATAAGCTGGGTTTAGAGGCACATTGCTATATGGCTGATGAAAGCGTCATTGCCGAAGCGGAGAAAAGGGGCATGACAAGGGCGGCAGTCAGCATGGAGAGGGCGGCAAAGCTTGATAAGCCTGTGATCTATGCCATAGGGAATGCGCCTACAGCACTTATTGCCATAAATGAAGCATATGAAAAGCATAAGGAACTTAAAGAGGATGATCTTTATCATCAGCCGGGGCTTGTGATCGGTGTGCCTGTGGGATTTGTGAATGTTGTGGCCGCCAAGGAACTTATCATGGAAAGCGGCCTGCCCTTTATTGTGGCAAAGGGCAGAAAGGGCGGCAGCAATGTGGCTGCGGCCATAGTCAATGCGCTTATGTACCAGCTGACACGCAGGTGAGGATATTTTATGGGTAACGGATTGAGAAAGGGATTTACCACGGGAAGCTGCGCCGCAGCAGCTGCAAAGGCAGCGGCCTTCATGCTGCTTACCGGCAGGGATTTAAGCAGGATCTCAATAACTACCCCTGCGGGAGCAGAGTATGATACTGCTCTTGAGGATATCTCGGAAGGCCAGGGATACGTGAGCTGTGCCGTGCGTAAGGACAGCGGAGACGATCCGGATATCACAAACGGTATTCTTATCTATGCAAAGGTGAGCAGGGTTGAAGAGCCTGTTTCTACCGGAGCGGAAGAGTTTCCAAATATAGAGATCACGGGAGGCCGGGGGATAGGGATGGTGACAAAGCCCGGACTTGACAGGCCGGTTGGAAGTTATGCCATTAATTCCACACCTCTTGCCATGATAAGAAGGGAAGTTGCTGCAGTGGCAGAGATCGCGGAGTTTTCCGGTCACATCAAAGTGGAGATCAGCGCTCCGGAGGGGGAAAGGATAGCGGAACGCACCTTTAACCCGAAACTCGGTATTAAGGGCGGGATATCGATCATCGGGACAAGCGGGATAGTTGAGCCCATGAGCAGCAGGGCGATCCTTGAAACCATAAAGCTGGAACTGAGGCAGAGAAAGGAATCCGGTTTTGACTATGCGGTCACAGTTCCCGGAAACTACGGCAGGGAATTGATGCTTAACGAATTCGGATACGATATCGATAAGAGCATCAAGTGCAGTAATTTTATCGGGGAGACCATGGATATGGCAGCTGAAATGGGTTTTAAGAAGATACTTTTAGCAGGGCATATCGGTAAGCTTGTGAAGGTGGCCGGGGGGATAATGAACACCCATTCAAGGGAAGCTGACTGCAGGATGGAGATACTGACTGCCATAGCAGCGATACACGGGGCAGATAATCAGCTATGTAAAAATATAATGGAATGCGTGAATACGGAGGAAGCCTTAAGGTTTTTAAGCATGGCAGGCCTCATGAAACCCGTGATGGAGGATGTGGTGCACCGGATCGAATCCCATCTTGCAGACAGGATAAGACGGAAAACGGACCCCGGGGACGGGGTTAGCGGTCCAAAAGATGACACGCAGGCAGATGTGGTCCTATACAGCAATGAGTACGGGATACTGGGGATGAGTAAAGGAGCGGAAGAATGGTTCACTTTGTTGGGACAGGAACAGGAGCAGCAGACCTGATAACCGTAAGAGGTTTAAGGCTCATTGAAAAAGCGGACGTGATCATATATACGGGATCCCTTATAAATACTGAGCTGCTGAAAAGTGCGAAGGAAAGCTGTAAAACCCATGACAGCTCCCGTCTTACGCTAGACGAGGTCATAAAGCTCATGGAAGAAGCAGAAGGAAAGGGGCTTGAAACCGTGAGGCTCCATACCGGGGAACCCAGTATTTACGGGGCTGTCAGGGAACAGATGGACAGGCTGGATGAGCTCGATATCCCATATGATTCCTGTCCCGGAGTCAGCGCCTGTTTCGGTGCGGCAGCGGATATGAATATTGAATATACCCTGCCCGGAGTGTCCCAGACCCTTATCATCACCAGGCTGGAGGGGCGGACTCCCGTTCCTGAAAGTGAAAACCTGGAATCACTTGCGGCTCATAACTGCTCCATGGCCATATATTTAAGTTCCGGGATGTTAGATAAGGTGCAGGAAAGCCTTATTAAGGGCGGACTTAAGCCGGAGACTCCTGCAGCCATAGTATATAAGGCCACATGGGAAGATGAGAAGATACTTAAGTGCAGGCTTAAGGACTTAAGTAAGACGGGAGAGGAAAGCGGAATAGACAGATTTGCGGTGGTGCTTGTGGGAGAGGCCATAGAGCACAGGGCTTTTGACACATCGAAGCTCTATGACGCCGGGTTTACTACAGGTTTCAGAGAGAGCAAGTGACGGTCCGGAGTAGAGACAATTGTCAATGAACGGATAAGGGAGAAGGAAATGCAGCGGATCATGATCATGACCTTTAACGACAGAGGTTATGAGCTTGGAAAAAGAATCAGTGAGAATATCTATACAGAGGCGCCTGAGGCGTTTCGGGTCATCCGGGTGGCTTCCGGGACATTGTACGAAAAGACGAAGGAAGCCTGGAAGGAGGGCTATGACCTGGTCTTCATAAGCGCAGTGGGGATAGCGGTCAGGGCCGTTGCAGGGCTTTTTGATTCCAAGCTTGAAGACAGGGCGGTGATCGCCATGGACGAAGAAGGGAAGTACGTTGTTCCTGTTTTATCAGGACATGTGGGCGGAGCAGACAGGCTCGCCCGGGCAATAGCCGGATTCACCGGGGGCAGCGCGGTCATTACTTCCGCTTCGGATGTGAGAGGAGTGCCTGCCTTTGACGAATGGGCTTCAGAGCAGGGCTTTGCCATATTGAATAAGGAGCGGATAGCCCCTGTCTATGATAAGGTTTTAGCTCATGAGGAGATAAAGGTTCTTTGCGAGAGATATGACGGAGAAGTTCCTTTTACGGATCATCAGCGGATCACTGCCGTTGATGAGGATCATTTTCCCGATGTGATCATCTATGGCGGCTGTGACGCCGGTGTCATAAAGGCTTTCATAGATGAATACAGCAGTAAGTCTCTGATAATGGCATCAAGATATCTGATCATAGGAGTTGGTTGCAAAAAGGGGACTTCTGCGGAAAAGATCATAGATTGCGTAAATGACACATGTGAAAAGAAGGGTCTTGATATGAGGCTCATAGGAAAGCTTGCCACCATAGACTTAAAGAAGGACGAAGAAGGGATAAAGAGCAGCTGTGCTCGTAACAGGTGGAAATTTGAAACCTTTCCGGCTGAGGAATTAAGGGAAGTTCAGGGTGATTTTCAGGCGTCACTCTTTGTTGAAGAGACCACGGGAGTTGATAACGTGTGTGAGAGGGCTGCGGTGAGAGCCGGCGGAAGATTGCTTGTTGGAAAGACCAAATATGAGGGTGTGACTGTGGCCGTCGCCATCAGGGGATCCTAAGGTTTTTCAAAAGGGAGTAAGGCATGAAGAATGACAGGAGAACCATATACATAGTTGGCATCGGGCCCGGAGGCGGAGAGGGGATGACCATTGAAGCCGACAGGGTGTTAGGCGATGCGGACGTGATAGTGGGATATGAGACATACTTAAAGCTCGTCAGGGAAAGGTATCCGGAAGCTGAATATATTTCCACACCCATGAAGCAGGAGCGGGAAAGATGCATTATGGCTTTTGACGCAGCTGCGGAAAAGAAAAGGGTGGCACTTGTCTGCAGCGGGGATGCCGGGGTCTACGGAATGGCCTCCCTTATGTATGAAGTGATGGATGAGAGAAAAGAGGAGGGATGTGAGCTCCGTGTGGTTGCGGGAGTTACTGCGGCGTTAAGCGGTGCAGCACTTCTGGGAGCACCCATAGGACATGATTTCTGTGTAATAAGCTTAAGCGATCTTCTGACCCCCTGGGAAGTGATCGAAAAGAGGCTGAAGGCCGCGGCAGAGGGGGATTTTGTCATAGTATTATATAATCCATCTTCCCATAACAGGGCGGATCATTTGAAAAGAGCTGCGGAAATACTGAAAGGATATGTGGAAGCTGAAAGGATATGCGGCATTGCAAGCCTTATCGGAAGAGAGGGGCAGAACAGCAGGATCTTTAAGCTAAGTGAAATAGAAGAGGCGGGAGCTGATATGTTCAGCACGGTATTTATCGGTTCCTCCACAACAAAGGTCATTAACGGAAAAATGGTAACACCAAGAGGATACAGAGCTTGAAACTATTGATATTCGGCGGCACCAGCGAAGCCCATACGCTGTCCGACAACTTAACAGAGAGAGGCATTCCTCACACCCTGTCCGTGGCGACCGGATACGGGGAGCAGGTCCTTAAGGGGAAAAGCCCCCTGAGAAAGGTGCTGACCGGCAGGATGGATGAGGAGGCTATTGCTGATCTTATCATCAGGGAGGACTATGACTTTCTGATCGATGCCACCCATCCCTATGCGGCAGAGATAACGAAGAATATTGCGGCGGCAGTAAAGAAGATTAAGGGTCTGACCGGAAGAGGGAATTTAAGGGCAGTAAGGCTTGTAAGAGGAAGCGGTGAAAGTATAAGAGAGCGCCTTAATGCTTATGAAAAAGCGTATATCTATGAAGATATATGTCAGGCTGCGGAAGCGCTTAAAGGAATATCTGGGAATATCCTTCTCACTACCGGGAGCAAGGAGCTTAAGAGTTTTATCAGCGTGTTTGGGACAGACGATCTGCGCAGATTATATGTCAGGGTGATACCCGGTGTTGAGAGCATCAGAGCCTGCGAAGAAGCGGGCATTGAAACCTCCCATATCATTGCCATGCAGGGACCCTTCAGCAGGGAACTGAATGAAGCCATGATCCGCGAGTACGATATACGGCACCTGGTGACCAAGGACAGCGGAACTGCAGGAGGGACGGAGAACAAGACAGAGGCGGCCATAGCCTGCGGTATTTCGATCCACATGATATCAAGGCCTGCAGACAATACGGATATGGAGCAGGCAGGATACGAGGAAGTGCTGCAAATGGTGACGGACGCTGCGGAGGGGAATGGTAGTGCCCGGGAAGCCGCTACTGAAACAGCTGCATCACATATAGACCTTATAGGCATGGGAATGGGGAACAGAGACTGTATCACCGGGGAAGCTATAAGGATAATAGGTGAAGCCGATGTGATCATAGGCTCCGAACGGCTTATTAATATATGCAGGAAGGAAATGAACAGTAAGGCAGAGTATGTGGCATCATACAAGCCCGATGAGATAGCGGGATTTATAGATGAGCGCTTAAAGAAGCAGGATATCCGGGAACGAGGTACGGCTGTAGCGGTGGTTTTTTCCGGTGACAGCGGATTTTTCAGCGGCTGCAGGAGAGTATATGAAGCATTACAGCGCAAAGTGGAAGGGGGCCTGAAGGCTGAAATAAGGATTCATCCCGGAATATCCTCGGTATCATATCTTTCCGCACGGATCGGAAGATCTTATGCAGGTGCATACATAACAACGATCCACGGCAGGGGGGAGGACAGCATCATAAAGGTTGCGGCTCATGTCAGGATCTGCTCCGATGTGTATGTACTCATGGGAGGAGCCGGAGATGTCACTGCTTTGGCCGGGCTCTTAAATGATGCGGGGCTTGGCGGCTGCATGATAACCGTAGCAGCGGATCTTTCTTCCCCGGATGAGAAGATGATCACGGACAGCGCTGAAAGATATGCAGCCGGTACAGTGCTTGAGGGATTGAAAAGCGAAACGAATTTATATATCTGTCATATTTATAATCCCGCCCCTTTGGAGAGAGCCGTGGCAGCGGGACTTCGCTCCGATGAATTCATAAGGGGCAAAGTGCCCATGACCAAAGAAGAAGTGAGGACTGTGACCATAGATAAGCTTAGGCTTAAGCCGGAAAGCCGGGTCCTTGACATAGGCTGCGGCACCGGCTCCGTAACTGTTGAGATCGCAGGACTTATACCGGATGGCATGGTATTTGCCTATGATGATAATGATGAAGCTGTAAGCCTGACCAAAGCCAACGTTTTTAAGCATAAGCTCCCGAATGTCACCGTGACAAAGGGGACTGCACCGGAGGTATTTAGGGAAGGGGAAAGCTTTCCAAATGGGATAAGCCATGTCTTCATAGGGGGAAATAAGGGAAGGCTTAGGGATATACTCGATCTTATTAAGCATAATAGTACCGGGACAGGAGTGAGAGTGGTCCTGAACGTGATAAGGGATAAGACCGCAGAGGCCCTCAGATCCTGGATAGCCGATAATGAAGTGTCCGACTATGACCTGGTGAAGATAGGCGTAAGCCGCGGTGATGAAATGACAGTTGAGAATGAAGTGTTTATCTATTCATTTATGATACCGGGTTCTGACCCCGGAATTACGATATGAGGATTTTTGTCACAGGGCAGTAAAGGACCGGTGAAACTTATGGCAGATGGCAGAGTGATGATAGCTGCAACAGGGAGCGGCAGCGGCAAGACCATGATCACTTGCGGGCTTATGCGCATGTTAAAAGAAGAGGGATCAAAGGTCACGCCGTATAAGTGCGGCCCGGACTACATCGACCCCATGTATCACAGGATCGCGCTGGGAATGGACGTGCAGGTCTTAAGCCCCGAGGGGGAAGTGGCAGCCGGGGGAAACCTTGATACCTTTTTCACAGATAAGGAGACTACATTAAGCCTCATGAATGAAGGAGGCTTTGCCTCATCGGATTTCGCTGTTATAGAGGGAGTTATGGGTTTATATGACGGACTTGGTGGAACAGGCATAACAGGTTCGTCCTATGAACTGGCCCGGGTGACGGAAACCCCGGTAATACTTGTGGTGGATGCCAAAGGTATGGGGAGATCCATTCTCGCTCTGATAAAGGGTTTCTTAAGCTATGATGAGCATAAGCTGATCCGGGGGGTGATACTGAACCGGGTGAGCGGGATGTATTATGAGAAGCTCAAAGCCCTTATAGAATCTGAGCTTTCAGTCTCCGTTGCAGGTTATGTTCCGGAGGATGAGAGGCTGCAGGTAGGCAGCAGACATCTGGGTCTTTTCACTCCTTCAGCAGGAGCGTCCTTAAAGGAACAGGTGTCGGAACTTATCGGGACAGCGGCGGTGATATTAAGGGAAACATTAGATATGGCTAAGATCCGCGCCATTATGAGCAGCGCGGAAAAAATACAGATGCCTGCTGATACGGAGCCTTTACCGGGACTTCCCTTCTTAAAAGATAAAAAGATCAGAAAAATGGCAGTGGCTGTGGATGAAGCCTTCTGTTTTTATTACAGGGAAAATCTTCGTTACTTAAAATCTCTTGGAATGGAGCTGATACCCTTCAGTCCTCTACATGATGACAGACTTCCGGAGGGAACGGATGGGATACTTTTAGGCGGCGGCTATCCGGAGGAATACTTAAAGGAGCTTTCGGAAAATTCCCCGATGAAGGATGCGGTAAAAAGAGCTGCTGACACAGGCGTTTATATCATTGCAGAGTGCGGAGGGTTCATGTATCTGCAGGAAGTTATGGAAGACAAGGAAGGGACAGCTTACAGGATGACAGGTGTCCTTCCCGGAACCTGCAGTTGGAAGGGGAAACTCACTCGTTTCGGATACGTGGAGATTCCGGTGGGTAACAGAATTATCAGGGGTCACGAGTTCCACTATTACGACAGTGACCGAAATGGAGAAGATATAATGGTTACAAAGGCATCGACCGGAAAGGGATATCCTGCCATGTATCATAGAGAAAATATGCTGGCAGGTTTTCCCCATCTCTATTATCCTTCAGCCGGTAAAATGGTCCTGTAACCCCGTCCCCCCGGTCCAGCTGAATTTGAATTCCATGTGCCCTTCTGCATTTAGGAGATATTCCGGCAGTACCCGGGCGCCCCAGGAATCGTCTCCGCCTATTCCCATCTGAGCCATGCTTACCCTGACTACAGTGTGGCAGATGGGAGGCAGTTCGTAGGAGTGAGTGGCGTTTTCCAGCTCGTGGGGGGTGTAGGGCAGGGCACTGAAACACATGGGTGCTCCCATGGTCTCAAATCTTAATCCGTGGCCTTCATCATCAAAGACTTCTCCCCAGCGTACGTCTTCCTTGTTGCCGCACTCCTGGGGAACCAGATATGAAGCCATGTTGTCTGTCACGTTATTTTCCCAGATGCCGATCTTTCCGCCACCTTTGCGGTCTGCATATGTTTCTTCCGGCCCTCTTCCGTACCATCTGACGTGACTTAAGGAAGGGTTAAGGATAAACATCATTCCGAATTCCGGCATACTTCCAAGTCCTTCCACAGGGTCGTAGGAAAGGGTGGTATCAACCCTGCCGTCACTTCTCACTTCATATTTTACCTTAACGAAAGCCTCCGGGTTTGTGGGAAGCTTAATAGTATAGGTTGTTTCAAGAGAGTCTGCGTCTGCGTTGATGTCCGGGGCCATGATATCAAAGGTGGCAGTCTTTTTTACGGTGAGATACATGGAAGCAATTTTCCACTGGGCATATCTCTGGGGTCCCATGTTTCCCTGATCATTATCTACAGGAGCCCGCCAGAAATTGGGTACGGGAACCCTGTTTCCCATTATGTATTCCCTTCCGCCGTAAACATAGGAGGTGACGCCCCCCTGTCCGGGAGAGAACATGACGGAAAAGTTTTTATTCCTTGCGCCGTAGTTCTGGGTCCCTCTTATTATCTCAAATCCGCTGCCGGCCGATCCGGTCTCAAAGGAGCTTTTATTTCCGTGACGGAAGCTGTATTGATCGAAAGCTGCCTCATGCCCTGCGGGGGCATAATTATTTTCCTGCTTTAACCTGAATGAAACTATATAAGTGTATTCCCCTTCTTCCGAAGGCCCGGAATAGGGGAGATCTATGGTCTGTTCCCCTAAGGGTTCAACATCGGTATCAAAGGGGAGCTCTTCGATCTTCACTCCGTCCTTAAGCACTGTCTGAAAAACGGCATATTCCGATGTCCCGGTGAAAAGATGCCTGTTCTTTATGCATACCGTCTTTTCAGATATGACACACTCGATCGGCCTGTAATTATATTTAACTTCCTGCATTTTCGGGCTGGGTGTGCGGTCACCGTAGAGCAATCCGTTTCCGGAAAAATTATATTCACTGGGCCTGTCACCGAAATCTCCGCCGTAAGCCTGGAAAGGATAGTCGTTTATGTCTTTTACGGCTATGGTCTGGTCAATAAGGTCCCAGATGAAACCGCCCTGGAACTTAGGCTCGGAGTGCATGAGTTCTATGTATTTATGCATTCCGCCGCAGGAATTCCCCATGGCATGGGAGTATTCGCAGAGGATAAAGGGTTTCTCAGGATGCTCATCTATGAATTTTCTGACGTTTTCCGCAGTGGTGTACATCTGGGATTCCATGTCCGAAGTGTCATTTCGTCGCCTGTCGTTAAAGATACCTTCATAATGCACGGGCCTGTCGGGATCCAAGCTCCTGAAAAGATCACTCATATGGGCTATGACTTCTCCGCCGAAGGACTCGTTTCCCACGGACCAGATAAGGACAGAGGGGTGGTTTTTATGGATCTCGTAATTGCTT
>JAEEGL012078037.1_pt1 | contig 18580 bp, 18 predicted proteins | sample 9134231 | NCBI WGS metagenome assembly JAEEGL01 (sample SAMN16246548, study PRJNA631951) | gut metagenome | biome: gut microbiome; feature: rumen; material: fiber-attached | host: Bos | place: Iran: Karaj | collected 2018-10 | reverse complement strand
TCGTTTGAACTATTAAAGATGGTGGGAGACTCCCAAAAGAAGAAGGCCGTTGTTGACGTGCGTTCTGGCGACACTGTCCGTGTTTCGCAAAAGATTAAGGAAGGTGATAAGTTCCGTATTCAGATTTTTGAAGGTACCGTTACTCGCGTAGACCGCAAAGATTCTCACACTGAGCGCATCACTGTCCGCAAAGTTACTTCCGGTGTTGGCGTCGAGAAGAGTTTCTTGATGCACAGCCCACTCGTAGAGAAGGTTGAAATCGTTCGCCGCGGTAAAGTTCGCCGCAACAATTTGCGCTATCTCCGCGAACGTTCTGGTAAGTCTGCACGTCTTACCCAGAAAGATTTTGATCGCCATGCAGTCAATGAGCTTCCAAAAGAAGAAGCTCCTGCTGAAGAAGCAAAGACTGAAGAAAAGGCAGAAGCCTAAATTGGCAATTCTAGGAATAGATGAAGTTGGAAGAGGTCCCTGGGCGGGACCTCTTGTTGTTGGCGCATGCGTTTTGGGCGATGCGCAAATTGATGGTTTGACCGACAGTAAAAAACTAACACCTAAAAAACGTGAAGCCTTGGCGCCCATAATTCGCGAGAAAGCCACGGTGGGACTCGGTTGGGTGCCGGCGGAAGAATTAGACCGAATCGGTTTATCGGCGGCACTATGCAAAGCTTGCCGAATGGCGGTAAAGCAGATACATGTGCCGTTTCATGAAATAATAATCGACGGCACGGTGAATTTTTTACGCGGAACGCCACTTGCCGATCACGTGCAAGTATTAAAGAAGGCTGATTTGTTAGTGCCGGAAGTGTCGGCAGCGTCAATCGTGGCAAAGGTTGCTCGCGATGAATACATGTATAAACTAGCCGACAAATACCCCGGATATGGGTTCGAAAAACATGTCGGGTATGGCACGACGGCACACAAGGCAGCGTTGCTGGAGTTGGGCGTTTGCCCAGAGCATCGCAAGAGTTTTAGGCCAGTTGCAGAAATTATCGGCATGAAACCGAATACAAGAAGCACCAAAGTACGCGGAGATCGCGGCGAAACGGCAGTCTGTAAATACCTAGAAGAATCTGGGCACGAAATTGTAACGCGAAACTGGAAGAATAAGTTTTGCGAAATTGATATTATATCGCGTTTTAATGGAATTTTGTGTTTTACGGAAGTCAAATATCGCCGCGCGGGTCACGGACTTGATGCAATTGATAAGAAAAAGTTAGCACAAATGCGTTTTGCGGCGGAATTATACTTGAATCAAAATGGTGGTGGAGCGGCAATTTTGGCGGCCGCTGAAGTGACAGGCGACAATTTTGAGGTTACTGATTTTCTAGTCCTACAGTAGGCTCATTTGGGCAAGCCGCAAGGACGGTTTGTATAGCGGACTTCTCTGCCGGCGTAACCCAGAGATGGTATTTTGCTTTCACGGAAATTTGACGAGCAACATATTGGCAACGGAAAAGTTGATTGGATGGTAGCCAATCGGCAGCATCTTTGTCGACTTTGTCTTGATTGGCCTGCCCTTCTACGGCGAGAAGATTTAGAGGATCTTGGCTAATCTCATAACGCACATCGGAATCCATAGCATAAGCGCCGGTAGCCCAAGCGTTGCTCAATGCGACAACATGATCAATTTGTACTTCCTCGGAAGTATTCTGGCCACGCGTGAACGCGATGGTTTTGCCAGTATATGGATCCTCGAGCGTGCCGGATTGAACTTTGCAACCTTTAAAAACGATGTTTTTGAGATCGCGAGAAAGAATAGCTTCGCGCGTGTTGCAGCCAGTTGATGTTTGACCCCAGGAATCATAAAACAGTTTGCGATAGTACCTAGTAGTTGTGTCTTTTTCGCGAACGGCAAGAGATTCAAGCACGTCCTTAGCGAGAGTTGAGTCGGGTTTCGTTTCGTCTTTAAATGGGATATTTTCGGGTTTTTGTACTTCCCCATTTAAAACGCTGGCGTATTCGTAAGCGTTTGGATTAAGTAACAAAATAACTGAGAGCACGACCAAACTTAGGAGTGCGAAAATAAGACGGCGGGCGCGATAAGACAGTTTTTTGGCCATGAATTAATAATTCTCGGCACGGATTTCGAAGTAGGATTGTGGCTGTTTGCAGACTGGGCATTCTTCTGGAGCGGAATCACCGATATGAATGTAGCCACAGTTGCGGCACTTCCAGACCGTGACACCGTCGCCCTTGAATACGATGCCTTTTTCGATGTTTTCGAGAACTTTTTGATAGCGTTTTTCGTGTTCGGCTTCAATTTTGCCGACTTCTTCGAAGAGTTTGGCGATTTCCTCAAAGCCTTCTTCGCGGGCTTCTTTGGCGAATTTGACATACATCTCGGTTTCTTCGTAGTTTTCGCCGGCGATAGCATCTTTTAGGTTCTCTTCGGTGCTTGGAACGCCACCATCATGAAGGATTTTGTACCAAATTTTGGCATGCTCTTTTTCGTTGTCGCTTGTTTCTTCAAAAATACTTGCGATTTGTTCGTAGCCATCTTTTTTAGCTTTGCTGGCGTAGAACTGGTATTTAACACGAGCCTGCGACTCGCCGGCAAATGCGGCGTTGAGGTTCTTTTCGGTTTTGGTGCCTTTAATTTCGGCCATAAAAATCCTCCTTCGTTTGGTTCTATTTTAGCAGCAAAAACTAAGGCAATAAAGTGTAGCGAGTTTTGTTCTTGAGAATCTGTGAAGATTTGGCATATTTCGTATGTAAACCGCCAAGAATAGCTTGCGCGGACTGAAAGGCGCGTAAGTTTAAGTCGTCTCCGCCGCTACGTACATTGATTTCGCCTAAGCGAATTCTGGAATTCAAGTATTGTTCGAGGCTCATTGGTTGGCGTTGCTCAACATCAGCCAAATCGCATTCTTCGGTATAGTCATATATAGCGTTTTTCAGTAACGAAATCATCCTGATTTGCTGCTCGGAAGTGCCGTTAGGATTATTGTCGACATGGCGCTCTATAAGACTAATCATTTCATTTAAGCCAGCAACGTCGCGCACGTTTTCGTCGTCGTATTTGCTCATTTCGTTAATGGCAGACGCACTTTGATAGGCGTCAAGCGCCTCTTGGTAGTCCTCAGCGTTGCCCGACTCGTAAACTTCGGCCGATAACGTATCATACAGCGAATCGTTGCCTTGATTATTGGCTTTTTCGTAGACTGATCTGAAAACAGAATCAATATGGCTATTGCTTTCAATATCTCCGGCCGCATCCATGATAAAGTGTTCTTTTTCTTTACCGGCGTGATTGGCTTGTTCGTATTCTTCTTGCGATTGATACAGGGTATGGTCGTAATCTTCGGAATTAGAAGAATCGTCTTTGCGAGATTCTAGCATCGACCATTTTGTGTAATTGGCGTCGTCGCTTTCGGTATTGTTGGAATAATTCTCGCCCATGATGCATCCGGATTAAAAACTAGCGCATATTCATCATCGCCATGATGTTCTTGATGGCGGATGGGATGAGTAAAACGCCTAATGCGATGAAAATAAATCCAATTATGATGGAAACGACCTTCTTTTTCGGCTGTCCAGTTACTTTGTCTTTCCCCGTTAAACCATCCCGTAGGAAAATTGCACCTATCGCGAGAAATAATAATGCTAATAATATGACTACCATAAGCACATTGTACGATATAATAATAGTAATGAGAAGGATTCTTTTAGCGTTCATAGCAAGCATCTGCATCTTGGGTGTATGTTCAAGCTCAGCGATGGCAGTTAACCCCTACGAAGACACTGGTGATAACGCCTGCGCGGCGGCCGGTTTTGATGATCCGGCACTTTGTGGAACGATTGGTGCGAGAGAAGAACAAATGATGCAAGGAAAAGTAGGCAGCGCGCTCAACGTGGTCTATGGAGTTCTTGGCATATTAGCAGTGGTATTTGTGATAATTGGTGGATTTAAATACACGACATCACAAGGTGATCCAGGCAAAGTTCAGCAAGCCAAAAATACAATCATGTTCTCATTAATTGGCCTAGTAGTAGCAGTTAGTGCTTTTGCAATTACAGCGTTTATTCTGCAGGCATTAGGTAGCAATGGGTCTGGTACAGCCGGCGGCGGTAGCAGTAGTGACGATGCGCAGATTACTAGACTAGAAATAACATCCGCAAAATCAATGGAAGTAGGTAAAACCTTGCAGATTAAAGTGAGGATTTCTCCTGATTACGCAACAAATAAGACAATTCTATTTACTTCGTCGAACTCGGCGATTGCGTCGGTCGACGCAAATGGTTTAATAACGTCGCATAAAGCAGGTACTGTGACTATTACGGCGACAGCGGTAAATGGCGGAGTAAAGACTTCATTTGAGCTTAAAGTAGGAAGCAATGACGCTACGGGCGATAATACAACTAAAATCGTACTAGATCCAACTAGCGCAACTATTCAAATTGGCGACAAGAAGACTTTCGTTGCAACAACAACCCCGTCCGGCGCGCCGGTCACATGGTCGAGTAGCAACACTTTAGTCGCGACAGTTTCAACTTCCGGTGTTGTTAAAGGTGTCAAGGAAGGAACTGTAACTATCAAAGCAAAAAGTGGTAATGTAAGCGCAACGGCGACCGTTAAAGTCACAAAGGCTACTAGTGGCAATGGGGGCGGTAATAATGGTGGCGGTAATAATGGTGGTGGTAATAATGGCGGCGGTAATAATGGCGGCGGAGGCAACAATGGTGGAGGTAATAATGGTGGGGGTAATAATGGCGGCGGCAATGATGACGGAAGTGGTAATAGACTGGGCGCCGACGGGAAATATGCTGCCGTATGGGAGAAAAGAACTTATAACTCCATGGAATATTGGGTAAATGTGCCAGCCGGTGCGACCGATAATATGCCGCTCGTGTTGTTCTTACACGGCGACGGCGAAATGGGCAATGCAAATGCAGTTAAGAATTTGAAATGGGTGCAAAATATGCACAATGCAACTAGCTACATTGGCTTAGCGCCAGTCGGTAAGAATAGAGACTGGATTAGTAGCGGCGTACAGAACACGCTCAAAGGTTTGATGGATAAATATATCAGCGATTTCAACATGAACCGCAATAGAATTTACGTGGCTGGTTTTAGCCGTGGCGCAATTGGTACGTGGGCGCTGGTAAATCGCTACGGATCATATATCCGGGCAGCCGTGCCAGTAAGTTGCTGTGGTGATATCGCGTTTTACCCCGCTAACTTTAAGAACACAAAGATTTATGCACTCGCTGGTAGCGCAGAAAGCAACTATATAAACTGTATGAAAAACCGCGTTGATTTAATCAATAATGCAGGCGGATCTGCAAGATTTGAGACGGTGGCTGGTGCCACGCACTCTTCAATTACAGGTAAATTCCCTTATAGTACCGTGATTGATGGCTGGTTGTTAAAACAATAAAAAAAGAAACTCGCCATTTGACGAGTTTCTTTGTAATTACTCTAGTTGTTTTTATCCTTGTTTAGCTCATCGTCGATGCGCATGATTTCGTCTTCTTTATTTTTGAGCTTTTCGCGTGCCCGCTCTATAAAGTAGCCGAGGAATGCGTCTAGAATGAAAAGTGTGGCGAACGCACCTAAATAAAACGGAATAGCTACTTTTAGCTTATCCCACCTCCAGCTGCTATATGCTTCCATGCCAGTCTCGATTTTATCATCTGGATCGCGGATTGCATCAGCCGGATTGCTTGGGTCGTATAGTATTTTGCCCGGATAATAATGAGAGTCCGGATCGTCTGAAGTAAGCTTATAAGTTTCGCCGTTTACTTCATAAGTAATGACCGTTTCGCAATCTAGTTGTCCATCTTCCTTTTTGGTGCACTCGGGGCTATAATTTACCTCTGCTTTTCCAGTATATTTTGCATTACCGGAGAAATCCATAGTACTGACTATTCTGAATACTATGCTGGCTATTATGAGAATGATGCCAATGACTAGTGGCACGATTTTGACTTTATAAGGCTTCTGCTTATCCATATCCATAGTATAGCATCTCTTTGATGATGGTATAATACAGATATGGCAATTGAGAGAGTGATTGATACGAGTTTGCATGAAGACGATAGCGAAGAACGCATCGTTGAATTTTCTCTCCGCCCTACTACTTTTGACGAATACATTGGCCAACGTCGACTCAAGACGAATTTGAGACTTGCAATTGAAGCCGCCAAAAAACGTGGCGATGTAATGGACCATGTTTTGCTTTATGGTCCTCCAGGACTAGGTAAGACCACGATGGCCGGCGTGATTGCGCACGAAATGGGCGCTAATTTCCGCGCCACGTCTGCACCATCGATTGAAAAAGCCGGCGATCTTGCCAGCATTCTAACCAACCTTGCTGATGGCGACATATTATTTATCGACGAAATTCACCGTTTGCGACGCGCAGTTGAAGAAATTCTCTATTCTGCGATGGAGGATTATAAGCTTGATATCGTGATTGGCAAAGGGCCGGCCGCACGCAGCGTAAAACTCGATTTGCCACGCTTCACATTAATTGGTGCGACAACACAGGCTGGTAATTTGGCCGGGCCACTACGTGATCGTTTTGGCCATTCTTATCGTTTGGAATACTACGCGAATGGCGATATTCAGAAAATTATTGAACGTTCGGCAGATATTTTGCAGACAAAAATCGAGCCGGATGCAGCAAAATTATTAGCGGAACGTTCACGTTTGACGCCGCGCATTGCAAATCGTTTGCTCAAACGCGTACGCGATTATGCGGACGTGAATGGCGATGGTTTTATTGATACGAAACTAGCTAAAGAAGCGCTAAAAATGCTCGAAATTGACGAACTAGGTCTGGACCCAGCCGATCGCAACATGCTGACTTTGATGTACGAAAAATATGGCGATAAACCAGTGGGGCTAAACACGATTGCTGCACTAACTGGCGATGAAGCATCAACGATTGAAGATTATTTAGAACCATTCTTGGTGCAAATTGGCATGATTCAACGCACACCGCGTGGGCGCATTGTAACAGAACTCGCGAAAAAACATCTTGGTTTGTAATTAAATGTCGCCATTAATCATGGCGGAAAAATATAGGCTAAATGCGCCAATAACACCAATTGCAACAACAGTGGAAATAATAATAGTTAGTCCACGTAAATCATTAGCTAAGAAACAATTGCGCGGATTGTGAGTATGATAAGCAATGTTGATTGTCTTGCCTACTTTTGGCTCATCATTTGAATCATATGGATATACGTAACGATGTTTTTTGCCATTCACTTCATACTCGATGATGGGGTAAAAACGGTCACGAATGCCATGGAAGACATGCACGTCAACGACTTCACCGGCAACGACTTTAACTCCCGAAGCTTTTAGCTTTAGATGATGCCTAATTTGCATAACGGCGCCAAAAATAATTGCAAAAACGGCGGCTAGCAAAATTAATATTGTGAAACTGTTAATCATACGGTCGAGATCATCGTTGAATATCATTCCAAATACGACATAGGCAATGATGAAAGGTATGAAAGCGATGGCTATAACATAATAGACCGCAAGTGGGTTGTCTTTATCAAAAATATGTTTCCTAGTTGCTGAGTTGATATAAGGAATAGTCGGAACATTACCACATAATTCGCACGGCTGCTGCTCTTTTTTTATTGGTGCGTGGCAATACTGACAAATCATAAGCTTATTATAGCTTAACTAACCGAAAATAGTGCGTTTAGTGTCGCGGAATTGCTCAATCAGCTGCTTTTGTTTGCGGTTCAAGTTCTTTGGAATTTCAACATTTACCGTGACGATATGTGGACCACGCTCATTAGTACCAAGACGCGGTGCGCCATGGCCGGAAAGCTTGAAATTAGTGCCTGGTTGTGTGCCAGCCGGGACACGCATTGTGACGGTACCATCAACAGTCTCAACATCAACATCGGTGCCAAGAACGGCATCGACCATGGAAATAGTTACATCAGAAAGAATTAAGTCGCCTTCACGCGTGAGAGTTTTGTGGGCACGAACACGAACTTCAACATAAAGATCGCCGCGTTGGCCACCTTCCTGCGGAGCTGGGCCACCTTTGCCGCTGAGACGAATACGTTGGCCATCATAAATGCCAGCCGGAATTTTGAGTTTGATATTTTCGCCATCGACACTGACGGTTTTTGTGCAACCAAAAATTGCTTCTTCAAAATTAATCGTCGTTGAAGTGCGATAATCGCGACCACGACGTGCGCCACGGAAGCCGCCGCCGCCAAAGCCGAACATAGCGCCAAGAATGTCGTCCAAACCGCCGCCGCCAAAATCGAAATTGAATGCTTGGCCGTTGAAGTCAAAGCCGCCACCGCCAAATGGGTTGCCGCCAGCAGCACCAGCGCCACCGACGCCGGCATGACCGAATTGATCGTAGCGTTGACGCTTGGTTTTATCACTCAAAACAGAATAGGCTTCGTTTACTTCCTTAAACTTCTCTTCTGCCTCTTTATCGCCTGGGTTTTTGTCAGGATGGTATTTAATGGCAAGCTTACGGAAAGCCTTTTTAATTTCATCGTCAGATGCACCCTTTTGGATGCCGAGAACTTCATAATAGTCTCTTTTACTCATGCATTATAGTATAGCTTTTAGCAGTCACATGGTCAAGAGTGCTAATCATCTCTTGGTGCGTTCAGCTACGGCTTGCGGGTTAGCATCATTGTCAAAAGTATCGCGAATATGATGGCCAAACAGTACGGTCATGAGTGTATCGAGCGTAACCGCACCTACAATGTGCGCTTCTTTGTCGACAACAATGCAATAGGTGCAGTCGGAGCGTAAAAATGTCGCAAGAAGCATCTGAAGCGAATAGTCTGCGCGAGCAAAATAGACTTTTTTATTAATGTAGTGATCAAGTGGCTGGTCCTCGGTAATTTTGAGTGGATCAATATCTTCAGTATTAATATAGCCAAATACTTTGCCGTTTTTATCTAGTACTGGAAAGTGAGTGTTACCAGTTTTGAACATTTTATCGAGCAGAAGTGGCCCCAAGAAATCCGCTTCGCTAAGCAACATTAAATCACGGCGCTCAGTCATAATTTCGGAGACCGGAATTTGATCAAAAGTCATAGCGCTCGCGATGAGATTACGTTGATTGTCAGAAAGAATTTCTTTTGGAGTACGCTTCAGGACGCCGATAAATTCCTTTTCGGTGTGAGGGGTATAGGGGATTTTCTTTTCCGGAGTGCGGAATTTGGCGAATTTAGGATCAAGCCATTTAACGAATACTGACATCAGTTTGTGAAAGAATGACTTCATTTTTATTATTCCTCCTAGATGATATAATTTTAGCATGAATAAAGTTACAGTAGTGGCCATCGTGGTGATTTTGGCCTTGTTAGGAGGTTTAATTGCCTGGTCCTCCATATCAAACCAGCAATCATCAGTCGATTTAAGCAATTACGATACTGCTAAATTGATTAAAGGCGACGAAAATAACGGTGGGATAGACGATCACGTTCGTGGCAATACGGACGATCCGAAAGTAATTGTAGTCGAGTACGCAGATTTGCAATGCCCTGGCTGCGCCGCAACCATGCCAAGGATTCATATGCTATTTGAAAAATATGGCGACCGCGTAGCATTTGTTTATCGCAACTTCCCGATTACAGGACATCAGAATGCCCGTGCTGCAGCAGCCGCGGCTGAAAGTGCTGGTTTCCAGGGTAAGTATTGGGAAATGGTTGAAACAATTTACGCCAACCGCGCTGAATGGATTTCTGAAGTTGGCGATAAGCGCACGCAAGTGTTTGTTGATTTATTTAAAGATATCGCTCCAGAAGGCGATGTAGATAAATTCCGTAGCGATATGGGCAATCCAAATATCGAGAAAAAAGTGAACTTTGATTACAACGTTGGTCGTAATGTCGATAAGGTTGACGCCACGCCAGCATTTTATGTAAATGGAAAAGTCGTCGATATCAAGGAGGCGGAAGACGCGAATGGTTTAGCCGATTTGGTTGAGAACGATATTAAGTCCGCTTTGAAAGAAGCTGGACTAAGTACTGATCCAATTTTCGAAGTTACAGAGTAATTGAAAACCAACAAAAAAGGCCTCGTTTGAGGCTTTTTTGTTACATTTCGATGTATTCATTCCACCGAAGTGTATCCACTCGGAGCGCCCCCTTGCGAGCACGCTTTTTCATGGGTTTCTCCTGCTTATTAATGACACGCTCTCTTACGACATTTTCCCCAAGATTCGATATGTGAATCCGAGAGCGATGTTTTAGATTCTAGCAAATATTTTTGGCTTATTCAAGCATAAACCATTTCCGGCTAGCGATTCTTGAGGGCCTGACGGATGCGCTCTTCGACAGGCAATTTAACGTCAATACCGTCCAATGCTTTAGTGGCATCAGCGAGCGTAAAGCCGAGAGCCATGAGGGCATCCAGAGCTTCGTCATTTTGCTGCAAAGTTTGCTGGACTGGTTCGGATTTGCGGCCATAATAGGTCGGCAGGCCAACTTTTTCGCGAAGGTCAACAATGATGCGTTCGGCGGATTTTTTACCAACGCCAGAGGCTTTCGAGATGAAGGCCGCGTCTTGGTTGGCAATAGCGTTGCGCACTTCTTCGATTGGTGCGAGACTTAAAATTGCCATGGCGCCTTTTGGACCGACGCCCTGAACGGTAATTAATAATTCAAATAGTTTTTTGGCGGCAAGGCTCGTGAAACCAAAGAGCTCTTCGGCCTGCTCGCGTACGAGATGGTATGTATAGAGTTTAACGTCATCGTTGAGATTGAGATTTTCGAAATCAATCCCCGTGAGACTGACTTCGTAACCCACGCCCTGAACATCAATAATGACAGAGTTTGCGAATTTTTCGGCAACTTGGCCGCGAACGTGTGCAATCATAGGTTTATTATATCAGTTTTTATAGATAGGCGATGCGAGTCATCAGAGCGTGCGTAATGGCGGCCGCAAGAGCATCGGCAGCGTCATCCGGTTTGACGACTTGTGACATGTTGAGATAAACACGGACAGCCTCTTGCATATCTTTTTTCTTGGCGCGCCCGTAGCCCGTCAAAGTCTGTTTGATTTGAAGCGGCGTGTATTCAGAGATTGGAATATTGTGCTGCTTGGCAACCAGAATGCAAACACCACGAGCTTCCGCGACCGTGATGCCGGTAGTGATATTCTGATTGAAATAGAGTTTCTCGATTGAAACCTCGTCCGGTTTAGTTTCGTCAATGATTTGATTGAGTGAATCATAAATATCTAAGAGACGATCAGCAAGCGGAGTGTGCGCAGGCGTCGTAATAACCCCTGCCGTAATCATGCGCGGCGGTTTGTGTGTAGTGTACTGAACAACCCCAAAACCGCAAATACCGGTACCTGGGTCAATTCCTAAGACGCGTTTCGTCGACATACCTTTAGTATAAACTGTTTTATCTCTTTACGGTATTGATAAACAATATAAACTAGCCCTATCACGATTAGGCCGACTATCACACCCGTAGCGATAAAGATTTTCGGATTTTCGTATTCGGCGGCTCTCACCTCGGCGACTGGATAAGCATCGGAGATGTCAGCGCGAATTTTGCGGCAACGATTTGTCTCGGGATTGCGTTCATAGCCTTCTTGGCACTCTTTTACTTCATCACCACTGTTGTATTTTTTACAACGTCCAGTTGATGGGTTGAGGTAGTACCCTTCTTTGCAAGTGGTCGTTTTGACGGTTGGGATACTTTTGCAACGGCCGGTCAGAGGGTTAAGGTACTTTCCGTCGGGGCACTCCGTCTCCGTGTCGACCACTTCTTTTATGCAATTGCCCGTTTCTGGATTGATCATTTTTCCCTCTTCACAGGTTTGAAATTCTTGATACTTATTGTCATCGCCAGGAGTGATGGCGTATGTACGCAACCACTGCTCATTTGCATTATTTGGATAAAAAATGGCGTACGATGTGCCCTTTTTCTGGCCATGCGGTAAGATTACTTCATAAAATATATCACCGGATGCATATTTTAGAGCATAATAGTTATAGGTAGTTGGGTCTTTAGTAAGCGTTAAGTTTGGATTTCGATAGACATAGTAGCCGCCGGGCGGCAGTGTGCCCTCGAAAGTGTATTCTTTATTTTTATATACCAGTAGGCAGTTTAATAGATCAATTTCTGTTTCTGAGTGATTATATAATTCAATAAATTGCTCGTCGGCTGAATTCGCATAATAGCTGTGAATTTCAGATATGATCAGACCATTGCAAGATACATCTTCTGGTAGTTCGAGAGTTTTTATGCTCTCTATGATATTAGGATAGTAGTCATCGGCGATAAATGTACCCTCACACTGATCCGAACAACGGACGAGCGACGTATTCTCTTCCGGCTTGGTGGCAAACTTCGGATTCGGGTTGGCGCATTCGAGTTTACCCCAACAGATTTCATCAATAAGCTCCGCGCCTTGGAATAACTGGATTTTCCCCGCCGTGGATGCTAGGCCCGCAGAACTAAAGCCGTAAGTGTACGGCGATTCGGAATAATCAGCATATTGTGGACTCTTGTTAAAGCCCAAAACCAGACGCGAATCTGTGAGAATTTGCCGTTCATCGAAAGTAATCCGCCCGGATTCGTTGCCTGCACTGTTGAAATAAACCAATGAAAAATCGGTAAGCGGCAGGTCGGCGGCAACTGGCTGGCGAAGTTCGATAAAATCAAAATTCTGCGCAGAATTACCATCATTGTAGCCGGCATTTACGGCGTAAATTCAGAGCGGTAAGGATGAGTCTTCCGCGGTGGCAGATGGAGTGAAGAATAGGAATGAACAGATTAAAACTGCGAAAAATAGTTTAGCCATACCAAAAATCTTAGCGATATCCAGATTTTGAAACAAGCGTAAGTGCAATATTATAACGGATATGCTAAACTGGAACCATGAGCGATTTGTTATGTATCGCTACGATTGTCCTTGCGGGCTTAGTTCAAGCTTCCCTGCAGCTTAGTTTGGGTGGCTTGATTTTGCTATATCACGCCAGTATGGGACATCACCGCCGCCGCAAGACGCGTTTCTTGGCCAAACACTATATCATTGGTGCAGCCGTGATCAGTTTCTTGATGGTGTGCGCACTTGGATTCCTGATTTCTTCCCTATTTAATGGAGCTCTAAAGACAGAATGGCTCACGGTATGCGTCGGTATATTCCTCGGAAGCGCCCTGGTAATGTGGTTCTTCTATTTCCGCCGAGGCCACAATACCGAGTTATGGCTACCAAGATCATTTACGCGATTCATTAATCGCCGTGCCAAAGCTACAAATGATAATATTGAAGCGTTCTCGCTTGGAATGCTCAGTAGTTTCGCCGAGATGCCACTTAGCATCGCTTTATATTTCGTGGTCGCGAACTGCGTTCTAACAATGAGCGCGCAATATCAGATATTTGCCGTGCTTGGATATACCGCGATGAGCGTGTTGCCATTAGTAATGCTAAAGTTGCGCGTCAAAACCGGGCAAAATGTTATCGATTTCCAGAAGGCGCGCCTGCGCAATAAGGCGTATTTACGCATTATCTCTGGTAGCGGATTTGCAGTACTAGCAGCTTTTGTTTGGGTTTATTGGATTCAATAGATGAAAAAGAAAATTACATACGAATATAGCTCCAAAGGGATCGAACAGAACGTGATGCGCTATGCGCGTAGCCAGAATATTCCGGAAAACTGGGCAAAACAGATTGCACAACGTGTTTCCAAAGCGACCGATGCTTGGATTGAAGACAAGGATATGGTTACAGAAGATGATTTACGAAAAGTCATCTATAAAGAGATTAAGATTCTGGACCCTGATTTAGCTTTTGCTTATAAGAATCATGATAAAATAATATAAGATGAAGCACCGTTTTGATTATGACCTAGCTGTACTCGGGAGCGGGGACGCTGGGGGCGAAGCAGCATTAATCGCTGCCAAATCAGGGTTAAAAGTCGCCTTAATTGAGGCAAACAAATGGGGTGGCTCTAGCCTAAATTACTCAAATGTGCCTTTTGGGGCGCTATTTCATGCGACGCAACTCTTTAAGGGCGCGCAAGCGGGCATAAAGTTTGGCTTATCGAGCTCTAACCTGCGCTATAACTATCCAACTCTTAACAACTGGAAGAATGTTGCGTTAAGGCGCGCAAAAGCAAACAGTAAAAAAGAGTTCGAAGACGCTGGAATTACCTGCCTACATGGAAACGGTCATCTACTTTCGAATACTGAAATTAGCGTGAACGACGAAACAATTCGCGCAAAAAAGATCTTGATCGCAACTGGTGCCGGAATGCTCGATACGGGCATTAAGATTCCAACCAATATGGAATACTGGCTGCCAGAGAATGTACTCGAAATACTTCGTCCACCAAGGAGCATCTTTATCATCGGTGCTGGCTCCACTGGTTGCGAACTTGCACAATACTTCTCTACTCTTGGCACACAGGTAATTATTGCTGATATTGCTGGCCGCTTGTTACCTCGTGAAGATGAGGAAGCCGGCCAGGTGCTTGATGAGATTTTCAATAAAGAAAAAATTAAGGTGTTAACCCAGTCACGTGTGATTGCGCTCGAAAAAGACGGCATGACCAAGAAAGTAATTTTCTTGCGTGGCGGCCAAGAGAAGTCTATTCGCGTCGATGAGGTATTGATGTGCACCGGTAATGCACCACATATTGATATCGGTCTCGAAAACGCCGGTGTAAAGTTTACACGCAACGGCATCAAGGTCGACGAACATATGCGTACCTCCGTAAAGAATATTTATGCTGCCGGTGATGTATTAGGTGGCCACAGCTCAACGGATAAGGCTATTATTGAGGCCAACGTAGCAGCTGCGCAGATTCTTGGACGCGGAAAAGCGGTTGTTGATTATCGCGGAGTGATTCGTGCAACTAATATCGTTCCGGAAGTGGCCGAAGTTGGCGATACCGAAGATGATTTGATCCGACATGACGCAAAATACAACAAGCAGGTTTTGCCACTTAATATCGTGCAGAAAGCTAATACTTCTGATGATACCATGGGCTTTATCAAATTGATTACAGCGAAGAAATCCAACAAAATTCTTGGTGCAACAATTATGGCGCCACATGCTGGATTGTTGATTCAGGAAATTGCACTTGCGATTCGTTTCGATATGACTACGGATGATCTTGCAAATGCGCCACATTTAAGTAATGAATGGAGCGAACTAGTTCGGGTAGCGTGCGAACAGGTATAGGTGGGCAATATGGGTGTTTATGATGCTGATACATTACCGGTTGATGACGATGTCTTTTTGAATGGTGGCGAGCCGTTGCCAACGCCAGCGCCTGCGCCAGTTGCCGCCCCAGCGCCAACACCGATGCCAGCTCAGACACAAGTTGCTACCCCTGCTCCGGCACCGGCGCCAACTCCAGCACCGGTTCAAGCGCCTGCGCCGGCATCAGCTCCGGCCCCAGCCCCAGTCGCTGCGCCATCCCCTGCCCCAGCCCCGGAGCCAGTGGATGAATTTGCGGCAAATGCAATTGACCCTTCTGCTGATTTACCTACGCCAGAGATAACTCATAAGCCAGCGCCGGAACCAGAACCTAAGCCGGAAGAAGAATCTAAGCCTGAGCAAAAATCAGATGATGCGCCAAAACCGGCTCACGTGCTAGATACGAAAGAAGTCGTTCTTCAGCCAAGCGCACAGTTTAAAGCTGAAATGCAGAAAAACGCAAAATTCGCCGCTGAGCTTGAAGAGGAAGAGGAAGTTACTCAGATTGATACCGGCCAACTGGACAGTAGTTCCTTTGGGGCGCCGCAGAGTGATCCATACAGTGATTCAGTAGTCAATTCCGGCCCTACTATTAGCCAGGCGATGATTCCGGATGGAATGCTCGCAGACAACCGAATCAAACTAGATGATGACGACGAAGATGATGAAGAAGATATAGCCGTAGCGGACAACGATGAGCCAGTTGTAGTTGGGCCAGTGATTTCGTCTGCAGGAATGGAATCTCTAACCGAGGAACGAGCCGAGAATCCTAAAGAAAAAATTCAAGCCGAATCCATGAAAATGGAGGCGAAAATCGATGAAGAAAAACTGGCTGATACGCCTAAGATTGAAGAAAAACCGCAGCCAGAGCCAGTTAAGGAACCTGCCGCAGAACCGCAGTCTACTCCTGTGGTTAAGCCTACCCCAGAGGTAAAACCAGCTCCTGAAGTAGCACCAGCTGCAGAGACGCCTGCTACCACGGAAGTTCCAAAGCCAGTAGAGGCACCAAAAGTCGAGGAAACTCCAAAAATCGCAGAGACTCCGGCCGTCGCTGCAGCCCCTGTTGCTACTGAGGTGCCAAAGGCCGAAACTCCAAAGGCGGAGGAACAGCCGAAGCCGGTAGAGCAGCCGAAGGTTGAGGTGCCAAAAGCAGAAGAACAGCCAAAACCGGTAGAGCAACCAAAAGCTGAAGATCAACCAAAAGCTGAAGATCAACCGAAGGCCGAGGAGCAGCCAGCTAGCGATACGCCAGCAGAGACCCCGAAAGATGAGCCGAAACCAGATAATCCACCAATGATGTTTGTTTCTACGCAGACACCGCCACCGGCCTTCAATATGATGACGAACATTAAGAAGAAGTCGCATACTGGGCTAATTGCTTTGATTGGAGTGATAATTGTTGTCGTAATCGGTATTGTAGCGGCCGCAATTATGTTTGCTGGTGGGAATAAAGATGATAAAAAGCCGAACAAGCCAGTCGTAGAAGAAATAAATGCGTTCTTCTTGTCAAATACCGAGGGTGGCTATTACCTATTCAACGATAAGGGCGAGAAACTATCTGAAGAATCTTTCGTATATGAAGGTGGGAAGAGGCCGGATTTCAACGGTAAGGAAACGACTATTGTCTATCAACAGAAGACCAATAAAGTCGGCGTGATAAACAACAAGGGCGAGATGGTGGTTGATTTTGGCAAATACGAAACCATCGGACAAACTGGAGAAATATATTATACAAATGAAGGCGGTAAAGGAGACTTGATTATTGGCAATGAAGTCATCAGCGATTTGACGATTCTGTCTGCGGCTAAAAATATCGCACCTGGAAATAAGAATGGCGCAGTAGCCGTGATTAATGGTGATGATGTTGAATTTTACAACGGAAAAGGCGAAAGAATATTTAAGACATCCTGCAACAAAGATAAGCAAAACAAGTGTTCTAATGATGACGTGGTTGTGAGTGCATCCAATGATGACGACAATTTGATTTCTTTCTCCTTTGATGGATCGTCTTATGTGATTGATGCCGATTCCGGTAAATTCTACGCTGAACTAAAACTCGCCATTCAGCCTTATTTACTAATGGAAAAACTGAATGACATCTATTTCTTCGAGTTCACTACGACTAAGAGTACGGGCGAAACTACTTCAAAATATGCCTACGTGAAAGATAATAAGAAAATTGAGCCAGAAAAAAGCTGTTCGAAACTGCAACTCGAGGATGCGGGCAAGAATAAAATCATGCTCTGTTATACGTCAGATGGCATTTATACATTAAAGGATGATTTATCGTTCGGGACGAAGTTCAGTCAAAATACTCAATTGTTCTTAGGCGCCGATACATATGCGGAAAAAACTAGTAATGGCAGTATCGTTTTCTATAAAAATGGCAAAAAAGTAAAAGAATTGACTGCCTCGGATAGTACCATTTTTAGTCTTAAAAATAGCCTTGATCGAGGGGCGGATTACTATATCGTCAAAACCCAGTGTATCGGAATGTGTGAAGGAATGAACGTGGCAGCATACTATTCGTACTACAACGCAAATGGCAATAAAATAGCCGGCAAAGACTTCAAAATGGCGAATGAAATCAAAGAGGAAACTGGCGTTGCGGTTGTAGAAGACATGAAGGACCGCTGGTTCTTGATTGACGAAGGCGGTAATCGCATGAGTGAAAGTTATGATTCTTTGTCGCTTCAGTACTCGAAGTTGGGCGGAGAACGGTTCTATGTCGGTGAACTTGGCAATAATTCATATCTCATAAACAAAGATGGCGAAGTAGTGGCAGAAGGCGATTCAGGCAGCGTATACGAATATTACGATGGTTCTTATTACCGCATTAATGGCGATCGCACAAAAATCCTGAAAGACGGAACGGAAATAATAACACTTTCGGATTCCTATGCTAGCCTTAGTGATGGATTTATCGAAGTAATTGATGACGTAACCTTTAAGCATGATTTCTACACTTATTCTGGCAAGTTGATGTATAGTTACGTCGAAGATGAAGAAGAATAAAAAATAGCCCGATTGGGCTCTTCGATATAATCTTGGTGGCGGGGGTTGGATTTGAACCAACGACCTTCTGGTTATGGGCCAGACGAGCTACCAGGCTGCTCTACCCCGCGACGATAGTGCTTATTTTACGCTTATCCGAATAAAAAGTCAAGCCACTCAGCAAAATTGCTACGCTCTGGCTTCATTTCAGTCTTTGTGTTGGCATACTTATAGATGGCCGATTCGGAATTTCTCGGCAAAATCACCATAGTCTCGCCCGGCTGCATCTTGTTGAGCTTGATGCGAGCCATGAGCTCTTTGTATTCATCGGTCTGGTAATATTCTTGCTCAAGTTTAAGAGTTTCAACTTCGAGTTTAAGCTTGGCGGATTCAAGTTGGCGAGTCTTGAGCTTCTCT
>JAEEGL011198162.1_pt1 | contig 18580 bp, 15 predicted proteins | sample 9134231 | NCBI WGS metagenome assembly JAEEGL01 (sample SAMN16246548, study PRJNA631951) | gut metagenome | biome: gut microbiome; feature: rumen; material: fiber-attached | host: Bos | place: Iran: Karaj | collected 2018-10 | reverse complement strand
CTACCATATAAGAGACAAGTATTACAGACTCATTGCCTGCGGGATTGGAACTGCTTTTATATTTCAGACATTCCTGACCATAGGCGGAGGGTCCAAGTTTATTCCGCTCACAGGCGTAACGCTTCCCCTTGTCAGCTATGGCGGAACGTCAGTGCTTGTGACCATTGTAATGATGATGGTGGTGGAGGGCATCTGCCTGATAAGGACGGATGAGCGATACGAGGCCATGGAGCGAAGGCGCAGGAATAAGGAAAAGAAACTTTCCGGAGCCGGAGAGAAGGTGCCGGTCAGAACAATTAAAACAGAGAGATACAATGACGGAAGAGAAACCTAAGAAGAAAAGAATAAGATCATATCCCATACTGGTGCTGTCGGTCTTTTACAGCTGTCTTTTTGCTGTGATGCTGATATACATCAGCGTCTATTCCTATGACAACAGGCAGGAACTCATGGACAACAGTTTCAACACAAGACAGCAGATCCTGCTTAACCAGAATTCCAGAGGCAGGATATTGTCACGAAACGGAGAGGTGCTGGCATATTCAGAGGATAATGGAAGTGGCAAGGAAGTCAGGATCTATCCCTACGGCAGGGAATTTGCCCATGTGGTGGGGTATTCTACCAACGGTAAAGCCGGTATTGAAGCCCTCGCCAACTATTATCTGATAAATACCAGCATAGATCTTACAGAGAAGGTGCAGCTCGATGCAAAGGGACAGAAATATCCCGGAGATTACTGCATCACGACCCTTGATGTGAATCTTCAGGAAGTGGCTTTTAACGCTCTTTCTGCAAGGAAAGGTGCAATTGTGGTGACAAATCCCAAGACAGGCGAGGTTCTTGCCATGGTGTCCAAACCGGATTTTGAGCCCGGGACCATCAAGCAGGACTGGGATGCTCTGATTGCTGATACATCCCCTGACGCAAGGCTTTTAAACAGAGCTACGCAGGGACTTTATCCACCGGGATCCACCTTCAAGATTGTGACAGCCCTTGCTTATATTAAGGAGCATCCGGAGGATTATAACAACTATAGATTTACCTGTGCGGGGAGATTTCAATACGAGGGAGAGAAGATTTCCTGCTATCACGGAGAAAACCATGGAAACGTGGATTTTGTGAAGTCTTTTGCTGAGTCCTGTAACTCATCCTTTGCCAATATAGGTCTTGGGATAAAGCGAAATGTCTTTTCCGACACCTTAAATCAGCTTCTGTTCGGAAAACAGCTGCCTATTGATATTCTGTATTCCAAAGATTCTGCTTATATTGATGAGAATACCAGCGTGGGAGATGTGATGCAGCTGTCCATCGGTCAGGGAGCAACTTCCGTAACGCCCATGCATATGAACATGATAACTTCTGCCATTGCCAATGACGGAATCCTTATGAAACCGTATTTTATCAGTGCGATAAAGAGCGAAGACGGGAAGAATATTAAGAGCTATTCACCTGATACCTATAAGCGGCTTATGACAGTGGGTCAGGCGGAAACGCTTCAGGGAATGATGAAGGAAGTAGTGGAGAAGGGAACTGCATCCAAATTAAAAGGCCTTTCCTACACTGCTGCAGGAAAGACCGGTTCTGCTGAATTTACTGATTCTACAACTGATTCTCACGCCTGGTTTACAGGCTACGCACCTGCGGATGACCCTGAGATCTGCGTTACCATCATTGTGGAGAACGCAGGAAGTGGCGGAAGCTATGCCGTGCCCATTGCAAAGAGGATATTCGACGCCTATTTCGGAGTGGAATAGATCAAAATACAGAGACTATTGTGAGCTGTTTATGAGCCGATAAGTCAACAAGGGTGTTGTCAGCCATCTTTATAAGTGGTCTTGACAGCGCCTTTTCATTTATGAGAATAACCTCGCCTATAAGGCCGTTGTTCAGCTGGACATTAAAGCCAAGCTGTGATGCTGCGATGTGGGAGAGAATGGACTTGATGGCTGTAAAGTCGTATTTTACAAAGCCTTCATTCTCGTAGTTGGCGATGATCTGGAAAGGATTGAGCTTCTGTCTGTAGGATCTGGGGGAAGTCATGGCCTCGTAGGTATCGATTATGGCGATATACTTGGCAAATCTGTCTATCTGGGAATCCTCCAGGGCCTTAGGATAGCCTGAACCGTCACACCTCTCGTGATGCTGCAGAGTGGCGTTTAATATATGCTCATCAAAAGAGCCATAGCTCTTTAAAAAGTCGTATCCGATGGTAGTGTGCCTCATAACAAGGCGGTATTCTTCAGAGGTGAGTCTCTCAGGCTTCCAAAGTATCTGATAGGGAATACTGAGTTTGCCGATGTCATATAAAAAGGCACAGCTTATAAGGAGATTGATGTCTTCATTGGACAATCCCAGCCAGGTTCCAAAGACTCCGGCGATGAGAGCGGAGTTGAGGCAGTGGGCATGAGTCATGTCGTCCTCGCCAGGGAGCATGTTGTAGAGATAATCCAGAAGAAGCTCACCGCTCTTGGCACAGACGATGATGTTGCGGTAGACCTCCATGAGCTGGGCCATATTGATTGGAGTACTGTTGGTTACAGCATTCATCACAAGATTTTTGTATACAGGGAAATAGATCTTGTAGGTGCTCTCAAAGTTCTTGAAACCCTCACTGAGACGGACTTTTTCGAAATGAGTGGTGGCAAAATCTATATCCTCCTTGATGGGAACCACCATGATGGACTGCCTTGCCAGTTTTTCGATAATTGTGTCGGTGATCTTGGTGTTGGCGTTGACGATGACCTCGTTTTTGTAATTGAGAACAGCGTCGGCAGTGATCATTCCGGGCTTTAATTCCATTCGTGCAACAACTTTCATGCAGGAAAATCCTCCAATGAATTGGGCTTAACTCATAATTCAAAAAGTATGAGCAATATGTTAATATTAGTATATCGTTTTGTATTACCACATTCAATTTGTTTTTATGCATAACTATCGATATTTGGGAGATCTTTTTACAGTATGAAGAAAAAGGGCTATTGCCGGTTTTACAGGGAGTTATACTGGGGGGATTCAGTAAAAAAGCATTCTCTGGTTAAATGGCGTCTTACTAACGGAAGGATACAGCCAAACATTTACTGTATCCTGAAACCTTATATAGATTCGGACCAGCTGGATATCATGAACTGCGCGTTCCTTAAGCAGCCCTACTATGCTGAGAATCCCGCATATATATACGGAATCGCAGGAAGTCGCGATGAGGCACTTGAGCTTCTTGTTAAGATAAGCGATGAGGCTGTAAAGGCCGGATTTGAGGGAAGAGTCAGGGAATATCTTGACTATCTTGCCTGAGGTAAGACTTCTTTTTAGCGAAAATAACTTATAACTGGAGTTTATATGCTTTCGGTACTGCTGACTGTTTTATCTGTTTTAAAAATAATAGGAATTGTGCTTCTGTGCATTCTGGGGTTCATTCTTTTCCTGCTCCTTCTTGTACTGTTTGTTCCTATACGCTACAGGGCGGATGCGCTGATCCCGGAGACGGACCTTGAGGAGGGCTTTGACATCGAAAAGATCGATGCCTCTGCTAAGTTTTCGTGGCTTTTGTTCGTGATAAGGGGCGGTATTTCTTTTCCGGAGGATAAGGCCTTTACACTTAGGATCTGCGGGATAAAGATTCTTCCGAAGAAACAAAAAGAGGGAGATGAAAAGCCTGAGAAAAAGAAGAAAAAGAAGGGCAAAGAGAAGGAAGAAACTCTGAGCCCTGATAGCGGAAAAGAGGAAAGTCCGGGAGATGAGAACGTTTCGGAAAGCGCTTCTGAGAGTGGCACAGAAGTTGCACAGGCCGAAGGAACTGAAGAGACTCAGGCTGGTGGCGATGAGACTTCTTCCGAAGAAACGCAGGCTGCTTCAGAAGGCGAAGAAGAGGACGATGACAAATCTTTCCTTGATGTTTTGTGGAAGATCATAGACGGTATTGATAATTTTCTGAAAACACCATTAGATGTGCTTGAAAAATTACAATATACAATATCTAGAGTTTGTGATAAGATAGATATGATCAAATCGACCCTGGAAAACGAAATCTTCAAGAGAGCCTTCGCACTGGTGAAGGACAAGCTCATCAAGATCCTGAAGATGATCCTTCCGGACAAATGTAAGATCGATGTGATGTTCGGTTCGGGAGATCCGGCCACCACTGCAGAGATAATGGCTGCATACAGCGCACTATATCCGGTCCTCGTCAGGAAGGTGAAGTACAGGCCTGATTTTGAGAGGAAGGTTATATATACAGATGCCCATATAAAGGGGCATATAACACTGTTTACCATTGTTTATTCGGTGGCCGTCTGCTACTTCAACAAGGACGTCAAAAAGACCATCAAACGAATCAAGAAGATACTGGAATCTTAATATATTAGTCGGAGGGAATTATGGCAGAGAACAATTTTAACGGAGTTGTAGAGTCTTTACTTAAAGGAATGAATTCTTTAATGGCTACAAAGACTGTAGTCGGTGAGCCTACCAAGGTCGGTGATACAATAATTCTTCCCCTTGTGGACGTGTCCTTTGGGGTTGGCGCCGGGTCAACCGATGCCGATAAAAAGAATAGAGGGTGCGGCGGATTTGGTGCCAAGATGTCACCGAGCGCAGTGCTCGTAATTAAGAACGGTTCTACTAAGCTTGTAAACATCAAGAATCAGGATGCTGTTACCAAGGTCCTTGATTTAGTTCCCGACATCGTAGATCGTTTTTCATCCAAGAAGGAAGATATCATGGATGACGATGCAGCAGTAAATATTGCTTTTCCTGAGGATACGCAGGAGAAGTAAGCAGTAATCCAGAAGGTGGGGGACCCTTATGGAAGAAAAAAGAAATATCGAAGAAATTATTTTGAACGGGACTGAGGATGATCTTTCTCAGCTTCGAATCTGGCTCTTTAAGGAGAGCGTAAGGCTTGAGAATATGGAGAGCGCACTCTCCGAGCGTTACGCAAAGCTGGAGAGAGACGAGATGGCCTTCAAAGAGAGAGTTGATTCCATGGAAAAGAAACTTGATTCAGCAGTCAGGAAACTGACCAATGAAAAGGCTCTTTTCGACCAGAGACTTCAGATCCTCAACAATGGCTTTGACGAACTAAATGCCGATAAGAAGAGGCTTGAGAGCGAGTTCAGAAGGCTTGAGAGGGAAAAGGCCTATCAGAGGGACGATGAGTACGACGCTCTGGATATGCTCTTCAGGGGAGTAAACTCACCCCTTACACTTAAGAAGCGCTACAAGGACCTCATGAAGATGTTCCATCCTGACAACGTCAGCGGAGACTCCTATATGGTGCAGCTCATCAATGAGGAGTACAGCGTACTGTGCAGACAATACGACGTCAGCATGAAAGCATGAGATTTTGTGTATATGCAGCATCGCAGTTGATATGATTCAGGGTAAGGTTCTATAGTGGGGATACTGCTTCGCGGCATATGTGATGCCGGATTGATGACTAGATACATTCAGGGGTAAGTAGCAGATTCCTATCTGCCGGTTTTGATGCCTGTTTGAAGTGGCAGATTTGTTTTTGACACTTATATTGATGTATGTTATTATGTTCGAGTCACTGCTTTTCTTAGCAGTGACTTGACTACTTTTTTGGGGAATCTGCAAGTAGATACATCTGGCGCGTCTGCCGGAATTTTCACTTTTGAATTGAATTTAATAATTTGTTGCTAAAATGTTGACACAATCGAACATCTGTTTTATATTATAAATATAAAACGAACGGATGTTCTGAAAAGGAGATTAGTATGGAAAGAGAAGACAAACAGAAAGCATTGGAAGCGGCCCTTGGGCAGATCGAGAAGCAGTTCGGAAAGGGCGCTGTAATGAAGCTGGGTGATTCATCCAATTCAATGAACATCGAGACCATCCCCACAGGTTCCCTGAGCCTTGACATAGCTCTTGGCCTTGGCGGTATACCCAAGGGAAGGATAATAGAGATCTACGGACCTGAGTCCAGTGGTAAGACAACAGTAACACTTCACATGATCGCCGAAGTTCAGAAGAGAGGCGGAATCGCAGGATTCATCGACGCAGAGCATGCTCTGGATCCGGTTTATGCCAAGAATATAGGAGTAGATATCGACAACCTGTATATTTCACAGCCCGACAGCGGCGAGCAGGCTCTGGAGATCACAGAGACCATGGTCCGCTCTGGAGCTATCGATATCGTAGTAGTTGACTCCGTTGCAGCTCTTGTTCCCAAGGCCGAGATTGACGGAGATATGGGTGATTCCCACGTGGGCCTTCAGGCAAGGCTTATGTCACAGGCTCTTCGTAAGCTGACAGCTGTTATCAGCAAGTCAAATTGTACGGTAGTATTCATCAACCAGCTGCGTGAAAAGGTTGGTGTTATGTTCGGAAATCCCGAGACCACAACCGGTGGCCGCGCCCTTAAGTTCTACTCATCAGTCCGAATGGACGTACGCCGCATCGAGGCTATTAAGCAGAACGGAGAGAACATTGGTAACAGAACAAGAGTCAAGGTTGTCAAGAACAAGATTGCTCCGCCTTTCAAGGAGGCTGAGTTCGACATCATGTTCGGAAAGGGAATCTCCATGACGGGCGATATCCTGGACCTGGCAGCAAGCGTTGACATAGTCAATAAGAGCGGCGCCTGGTACCAGTACGAAGGCGAGAAGATCGGCCAGGGACGTGAGAACGCCAAGCTCTTCCTGGAGAACAATCCTCAGATCCTCGCAGAGATCAATGACAGGGTTCGCACACACTTTGGCCTTCCTGTTGACGGCGTAGCAGCACCCGCACCGGCTGAAACTGAGGAGAAGGATAGCAAGAAAAAGTCCTCCAAGGGATGATATGGAAGCTCTGTGGCTTCATTGTGGTGGCGCAGAGTCTAACATGGAAATATTTCTAGTAATAATTCTTAATCGGTGACCATGTGGTCACCGATTTCCTTGCTCGTCATATCTGACGAGGGATTCAATGGTGATTTATGATACTATCTGTACCTGATGGATATTTATCTGTGAAATTTGACGGGATATACCTATAGAAAACGACTATTAGGTTGAAAAACATCTGTACCTGAACAAGATTTACAGGAGAAAAAAGTCTAGAGGTACCTATGGAATCTGCTATATATAGAAAACATCTGTACCTGGGCAAGATTTACAGATGTAAAAATCCTTAAAGTACCTATGGAATCTGTTATATAGGGAAAACATCTGTACCTGGGCAAGATTTACAGATGAAAAAAGTCTAGAGGTACCTATGGAATCTGCTATATAGGGAAAACATCTGTACCTGGGCAAGATTTACAGATGTAAAAATCCTTAAAGTACCTATGGAATCTGTTATATAGGGAAAACATCTGTACCTGAGCAAGATTTAGATGAGAAAAAAGACTAGAGGTACCTATGGAATCTGTTATATAGGGAAAACATCTGTACCTGGGCAAGATTTACAGATGAAAATAGTCTAGAAGTACCTATAAAGTCGTCTATATAGAAAAAACATCTGTACCCTATAAAACAAGAAAATGATTAGAAAGTGAGCGTGATGGACAATAAGAAATAATAAACTGGAAACAATGTTAAGAGAAGAACGATATTGGCGTAAGGATTGGAAGGAAGATCTTCTGGAACGAAAGGTACATCTTGAGAAACTGATAACCGTCAAAGAATTGGCAGTTAATAAAGCTCCGGAAGGTTGTTTAAGAGTTGCACCAATAAAGAAATCTTTTCAATATTATAAAATTGTTGATCCCCAAAATCCAAATGGCGACTATCTTCCGAAAAAAGAAATAGCTCTTGCAAGGAAACTGGCTCAGAAGAGCTACGACAAGAAGATCATGAGTGCTGCCATAAATGAGTTGGAAATTATTGATAACTACTTAGCTTTTCTGAATAAATATCAGCTGTCTGATCTGTACAACAAGCTTGCACCAGGGCGAAAACAATTAGTTAAGCCAATATCACTTACTGACGAGCAATACATTGAATGGTGGAAAAGTGTTGAGTATGAGCCGTACGAAATAGAAGAGAATGATGATTTCTTTTATACAGAGAGTGGTATAAGAGTCAGATCAAAAGCGGAACTCATGATTGGCAATGCTCTTGAGCGTAGGGGAATACCTTATAGATATGAATTTCCTCTTAAACTGTGGGATAATAGTAATGTACGTCCTGATTTTTATTGTTTAAATGTCAGAGAAAGAATAGAAAAAGTATGGGAACACTTTGGCATGATGGATGACTGCGGCTATGCCAACAGGAATGTCAGAAAGATTTCCGATTACGAAATGAGTGGTTTTCATTCAGACAGTAATTTTATCATGACTTTTGAGACGTCGTTAGTGCCGATAAGTTCAAGGATAATTGAAGAGAAGATCGAAGCATATCTTTTGTGAAACATACGGGGGTAATTATGACAGTCACAGATATAATTGAACTCGACAAGAAGAGGGTGAAGGTTTACCTGGATGGGGAATTTGCATTTGTAATCTATAAGGGTGAGCTGAAAGATCATTCTATACAGCAGGGAAAAGAGCTCTCGGAGAGCAGTTATCAGGAAATCATGACCGAAGTGCTTCCGAAGCGAGCAAAGCTGCGTGCAATGAATTTATTGCAGAAGAAGGACTACACTGAGAAACAGCTTAGAGACAAGCTGTCAGAGGGACTGTATCCATCGGATATAATTGATGATGCCATAAGCTATGTGAAGTCATATAAATACTTGGATGACGATCGATTTACAAGAGACTACATCACTTACCATATGGAGAATCGCAGCAAGGCCAGAATAACCCAGGATCTGATAGGGAAGGGAATTGACAGGGACAGGATAACAGCTGCGATGGACGAGTTATATTCTGAAAGCGGCGATGATGTTGAGCTTGATCAGATACGCGGTCTCCTAAGTAAGAAGCATTATGATCCCGAGAATATGGATTACAAGGATAAGCAGAAGATCATGGCCTTCCTTACAAGAAAAGGCTTTTCCATATCAATGATAAAACGTGCTATGTCTATGGATGATTTTGATTAGGTGGACATATTTAGCATAGTAAATAGATATTTCGGAGAAAAGTCAGGGAGTATTGAGCAGTTATTTATTCAACATTAATGAAACAATTGACACCTACTATTTAAAAGGGTACAATTAGTATGTTGTAATCTTGTATATTAGTGCGCATATTTTTAGCCAACTATACAAAATATTGTACAATGAAAATTGAATAAGGAGGTGCTCCTGTAATGACCGCTGTTATTATTGCAGTAGTAGCAACTCTTGTCATCACAGCTGCTATAACCTGGTTTTTAGCATCTAACTACCACAAGAAGGTTTCAGATGAAAAGATCGGCAGCGCAGAGGAGAGGGCAAGAAAAATCATCGACGAAGCCCTGAAGTCTGCAGAGGATACCAAGCGCGAGAAACTCCTTGAGGTCAAAGAGGAATCTTTGAAGACAAGGAATGAACTTGAGAAGGAAGTCAAGGACCGCAGAAATGAACTGCAGCGCGCAGAAAGACGTATCCAGCAGAAAGAAGAGAACGTTGAGAAGAGATCCGAAGCGATTGAGAGAAAAGAGCAGAGTTTAAGTGCCCGTGAGGAGAACTTAAACAAGAAGAGTGAAGAGGTTGCGAAATTAAATGAACAGAGGCTGCAGGAACTTGAAAAAATCTCTGGCTTAACCTCCGAGCAGGCAAAAGAGTATCTTTTAAAGATCGTAGAAGATGATGTGAAACATGAATCAGCTATCATGATCAAGAACATGGAAGCTGAGGCAAAGGAAGAGGCTGACAAGAGAGCCAAGGAGATCGTGGTAGGCGCCATTCAGAGGTGTGCAGCAGATCACGTTTCCGAAACTACGATATCCGTAGTTCAGCTGCCCAACGATGAAATGAAGGGTCGCATCATAGGCAGAGAAGGACGTAACATCAGAACCCTTGAGACAATGACCGGTGTGGATCTCATTATTGACGATACACCGGAGGCAGTGGTTATTTCCGGATTCGATCCGATCCGCAGAGAGGTTGCGAGGATCGCACTTGAGAAGCTGATCGTAGATGGACGTATCCACCCCGCCAGGATTGAAGAGATGGTGGAGAAGGCACAGAAGGAAGTCGCCGCCAAGATCAAAGAGGAAGGTGAGAATGCCGCAATCGAGGCAGGTGTTCACGGACTTCACCCTGAGGTCATCAAGATCCTGGGCCGCATGATGTTCAGGACCAGCTATGGTCAGAACTGCCTTAAGCATTCAGTAGAAGTGGCACAGCTGTGCGGACTTATGGCATCAGAGCTTGGGCTTGATGTCCGCGTGGCCAAGAGAGCCGGTCTTCTTCATGATATCGGTAAGGCTGTTGACCACGAGCTTGAGGGCTCACACATACAGCTGGGCGTAGACATCTGCAGGAAATACAAGGAATCCGGCGTTGTTATCAACGCAGTTGAGGCACACCACGGCGACGTGGAGCCACAGTCTCTTATAGCAGTTCTTGTACAGGCAGCTGATACAATCTCATCAGCAAGACCCGGTGCAAGAAGAGAAACACTTGAAACCTACACATCAAGATTAAAAGAACTCGAGGACATCACGAATAGCTTCAAGGGAGTTGATCACTCATTTGCTATTCAGGCCGGCAGAGAAGTCAGAGTAATGGTTGTTCCTGAGCAGGTTACAGATGAAGACATGATCATCATGGCTCGCGATATTGCCAAGAAGATCGAGGACGAGATGGAATATCCCGGACAGATCAAGGTCAATATCATCAGAGAGAGCAGAGCAACAGATTACGCAAAGTGATAATAACAAGTTTTACCCAAGAACAATAAAAACTGCCGAGATAGAAATATCCGATATTTCTATTTCGGCTCTTTTTTTACCCTGAAGGAGGAACAAATGGGGACGTTAGAAGAAGCAAGAAAAATTTTTTCAAAAGACCGATATGCAACAGTTTTATCGGGAGCTGTTGTTGAAGAAATCGGTGATAACTACGCAAAATGCAGTATGAAGGTGACAGAGGATCACAGAAACGCCTATGGGGGAATTATGGGCGGTGCGATCTATACACTGGCTGATTTTGCATTTGCTGTAGCTTCCAATTACGATAAGGAATGTGCCACGGTATCACTGGTGGGACAGGCCAGTTTCCTGTCAGCGTCAAAAGGGAATGAGCTCTTCGCCGAAGCCCGGATGATTAAGGATGGGAAGAGGAATAACTTTTTTGAAGTGACGGTGACGGATGATCTGGATAAACTGATCGCCATAGTGTCTTTTACCGGCGCGCATGTTCCTTTCAAATAAGTCAGGTATCACTATTACAGATTCATAAGTACATCAATAAAACGAAAGCGGGAATTTGAGAAATCGGATTCCCGCTTTTTGTCATTTCTATAAATTGTATATAAAAATTGTCTAAAAATGATAAAAAACTGTATTGAATTTGGTAATATCTAAGTATATATACACAATTTTACATACATTGTCTGGGTATTCCCTATGCCCCGGCAACAGCATAAAATGCGATGAAAAATGTCTTTTGGCAAGGAGAGATCATGATCGTAAATTCAAACATCGAGATAGTAAGCATATTGCCGGAACATTTCAGCTTCTTTGAGACTTATGACCCTCTGGATAAGCTGGAGCTGGCAGTTCTTCCGGGAGCTTTTGCAATCGGAGCCTTTGACAGGGGGGAAGATGGAAAGCGTACCTTGCCTGTTGCTCTTATGGTTGTCACAAAAGGGCAAAACAGCCTTGTATGTGAGTGGCTGGCAGTAGCTTTAAAATACAGGGGGCGTGAGATAGGAGGAACGATGCTCCGCCTGCTTTTCGAAGCTGCGGAGAAAATGGGATATGAGACAGTAACTGCCTGCTTCTCAGAAAAAACGGATGAAATAGCCCGGGATTATTTCCTGCAGCGATTCTTTGAGAAATCCAATGGCTGCATGGGCAGATATATCATGAGTGCTTCGGACTTTATCGCTGAGGGAAAGTTTTCTGAAATCAGGGCCGGAGATCCGTGCTTTAGCCTCAGGGAAGCAGAAAGCAGGATTATCAATGAAGCCTCGGCTTTCGCAAAAAGAGCCAGGATACTGCATACGCTTTCTGATGGAGAAATAGCATGGAACATAGCTGACCCTGACCTTTCTGTCATTTATACCGATGGAGAAAAGGTCAGAGGTGTTATTGTCGTAGCTGAAAATGATGATATTTATACCCCCGTTTTACTGGCCGGTGAAAGTCAGGACGAAGTAAACACCCTCATCGCTGAGTCGCTGAAAAGACTGAAGAATAAGCCGCGCAGCGGAAAAGAAATCTGCATATACGTAAGAAGCAGATATATAGAGGAACTTATAGGGGGAATAATTGGCTTGGAAGATCTTGAAAGAGAGGAGGTTCTTACAGCCAGAGTCAGTGATTACACAGCCTACAGGGATAGCATAGGTGAAGATGAAACAGGTGAAACGAAGCCTGAATCTGATACTGATGACATAAGACTGATCGATGGAGTATTGGATCTGGAATTCTATCTTAGTGATTATGAATAATTTCTGATAAAGGCAAAAGGTTTGAGTGAATATATGGAAGTATACGATCTGAATAAAGAGAATAAGAGGTTCTATGAAAGCTATTTCGGCGCTGATATGATCGAGAATATCGGACGAACTTTTTATCGGGGAATCATAGTGGTTTTTGATGACAGAATCGTTGCAGGAATGGTATGGCATTACAAGGACTATGAACTTGATAAGAAGGGGACCGTAAGCAGGATCGAGTGGCTTCGGATTGATGACGAAAAGGCGGAGGAAGAGCTTTTTGCCGCATATAAAGAGAGAATAATGAACGGTAATGCAGTCACGAGCGAATTTGTTATTCCAACCAGGGGTAAGAGCCGTGAAAAGGCCGCATTGAAAAGACAGGGCTTTACCGTAAAGCTCACGGAGGGAGATGACATCATTGTTTCATTGCCGGAAATAATGCAGCTTCCATTTGCTAAAAAAGGTGATATAAGCCCGAATGTCATGCCGCTTAACATGCTTTCAGTCAGACAGTTCAGAAGGATGACTGCAAAATGCATGAAGTCAGGTATAAAGGGGCTGTGCGAGGATCTGTTATACCTTCCCCTGGATTTCTTTGACATGAATATATCCTGCTATTGTAAGGATAAAGATTCCATAAACGGAATGATCCTGTTCCACAGGAAGCCGTCTGGAATAATTGCAATTCAGCTTCTGGCCGGCGTCGATGAAAATGCGCAGAAGGCGCTTGCTTTTATGATGAAATGGGTCATTGCCACGCTTGTAGAAACATATCCGCCTGACACGAAAATTCTTATAGACAGACACAATCAGTCCTCATTGCAGCTGACTGAGAAGCTCTTTCCCAGAGGCTTTGGTATTCCGGTTTATTACGGAACAAGAAATGAGACATGAGGACATGGACAGCAGCTGCCAAACAAATTAATACGCATTGAATTGCTATGAATCAGGCAGGTGCCTGGAAAGAATGGAGAAAACAGTATGCCGGATGAGATTAAAAAAATACGCAGGGAAGATCTACAGGAACTTAGCAGCATAAAAACAGAGCATCAGTTCCAGGCTGTGAATCTGAGCCTTGATAAAAATGAGATGTTCAAGACTGATGAAAGATACAGCACTGGTAAAGTCGAGCAGGAAGCGGCACTTATTCAGAGGGTTCTGGGGCTGTCTACTACAGGGGAGATATCACTGACGACCCAGGATAAGGCTGATCTTGCAATGAAGCTGGACAGAAGGATGTCTTTTCTTCTTCTGAATGATGAGAAGACTACTGGAGACAGCAAGGAAATGGCCCTTGTTAAAAAGCATCTTGAAACTCTGGAAAATATACTGTCTGCAGTGGAGGACATGAGTGATTTTGTACTCACGCAGATAGGGTACGGGTATGATAATGCCATTAAAGCATGTGAGAATTATATCAAGAACAAGAATCCGTGGTTTCAAACAGGTAAGAGGCGTCTGGCCAAGGTAAAGGAGACTCATGCCAAGCTTATCAGGGAGAAAGAATGCCTTTCGAGAGGACAAAAGCTCTATGAACTAGGCCTTATTGATGAGACAAAGATCAAAAATCCTCTTGATCTTATCAAGGCAGAGAACATGAAGAACCTGGAAAAACAGAATGAGGCGCAAAAGTCAGAGAAGTTTCTGGCAGAGCTTGTCAGAATCGGGGACAATGATGGATATTTTGAGTTACAGAAATCAAAGAATTCTGCAGTAAAAGATGATAACAAGCCGATCTTTTATGCTATGAGACTTCTCTATGATATAGATACGAAGGAGATAAGTTCTAATCACACAACCAATAAGGATTGGTTTGAAAAAAAATATCCATCTTATATGAAGGAAATTGGTCTTGCCGGAAAACTTCAAGTAAAGGCAACTAAAGGCGGATTGGATGTGGCGCAGGGCGAAGCAGCAAGACTCTACGGTGGCATGATCCAGGTAGTAAAGCGGGATGAGAACGGAGAACCTCTTGATGAAACAGAGGCTAAGAAAGAAGAGCAGAACCTTGCCTTTGAAAAGCTGGCAGGTGAACTCATTGATGCTCGTATTGCTGTTAAAAATAACCCTGATAATGAACAATATAAGGAGCGGCTGAACGAAAAGCAGGATAGCCTTTGTAAGATGTTCATGGAGAGATTCGAAGCGTTTGACAAAAAGTTCAGCTGGCCATCGTTTACTGATTTAAAAAACGATCCTCAGATTGTAGATAAGTTGGTCCTTAATGACTATGATTCTTTTAGTTTTATGTTTCACGCGATCGGAATCTGGGATGAGATCAGGAAATTATGGGGAAACGAAAAAACCAGAGAGTATCTTAAGGATAAGCCGATCCTTGATTTAAAGCTGAATATCTTAGCAAATATGGGGTGTGCTTTTAGGGATATTCTGGAAAAAAAATATCATTTCTTTTTTAAAGACGGCATTTCCTTGCCGTATAGTAGAGACCCATATTTACGTTTTTTAGCTGTAAAGGAAAAGAAAAATGTATCCACTTCTGAGGTTGAGGAGGCACAGAATGAATATCGGGAAGAGGTTGAGGGACAGTGGATTGAATATAAGAACTATTATGATCAATTCGCAAATGAGAGGACCTTTGAGCTTTTAAAACGCTTACAGGTAATTCCGAAGGGATGCGCAGAGGAAAAATATATTTCCTGGATGCTTGCAAACAATATTCCGCAGGAAGCAGAAAGAATAGCGAAGGAGAGAAACGAGCAGGGGATCCCGACTACGGCTTTGCAGGTTGAAAGAATGCTTGCTTTAAGACAAGCCAATGGTTACTTTACTGGCGATGAAGTTTTGGGATACAAACAAAAACTGATAGAAGCCGGCTATGATGCTAAAAAGATCAATGGTCAGATGAGCCGCGCATTCGGTGCAATCCTTTTTGTACCTAAATATAATAAGAACGGCGAACCTCTTGATGAAGAGGAAGCAAAAAAGGTTGAGTGGAATAAGAAATGGTTTGATGCCTGGATTAACAGAGATCAGGAACAAAAGAAGGAATTGATGAGGGAAGGGATTAACCGTGCGATCAATGTCAAGATCCCCACTCCCGATGAAATCAAGGCCAACGGATTACTCTATTATATCGACAAGGATCCGTTCTTTTACGGACAACTTATGGTTAATACCACAGCAATGGATAATCTTAGAGGGTTAGAACCTGATCTGTTTAATGAAATAATGCAGGAGAACCCATTACTTGATAAAAGACACGATATGCTCGTAAAATTCGCCTCGTATGTGCATGACATCCTGGAAAAAGGAGATTCACCGATAATAACGAATAAATTAACCGATGAAACTGACCTGTTATCGCCGGAAGAATACAGGCAAAGGATGTCAGATAAGGATAGCCTTGAAGTGGATAAGGAAATAATTCTTACGGATGGTCATGATTATGAAGAGTTTTTTAACCAATACACTGCTATTGAGTCTGAGCAAAAATGGAAGCAGGAAAACCTGAGTGATACGAAATTACAGAAGGAGCTGGAAAAGGCTAGGGAGATAAATCCGGATATAACAGAAGAAACAGTCGTGATGTCTTTGGAGTTTCAGGAGTGTACAGAGCAGCTGAATGAGTTTAATGAGATAGAGGCCAGGGCCAGGGAATTGAAAATTTTTCCTGAAGGAACTGTGTCAAGAATTCTGGCTGCCGGATTTTACTTTGTTAAACGTACCAAGACCGGAATACCCGTAAACGACGAGGAGAAGCGTAAAGCTGATCATAACGAGAAGTGGAAGGCTGCGTGGAAGAGATTTATCGATGCAAAAGACCCTGCATCCGGTCTTAGTCCGGTTGACAGTGCCCTTGAAATCAAGAAGGCCAGACTACAGCTTATGACGTGCTATGAATCATTCTGCCGGTATATTGCAAAGACCAGATTCCCCAAACCAGATGACATTAAGGATGATATAAAGGTATTCGGGAAGTTTGTATCTGCTGATCCTTTTGCTTTCAGAACCCTTGAAAATTATACCGCAGGGTACGATGGCTTCAAAAAGCTGTTCAGCAGAAATGACGAGACTCCTCCTGAGATCGAACGGATAAACTCTAAGATAAAAGGCATAGAACAGATACATTCCATGGCGGATTTAGTAACATCGGGATTGAGCGTATATGCACTCTACAAACAGGTTGGACTTGATGCATATGAGCGCAAACCTGCAGCCCCTACCTCTGAGGATGAAATGGAATTGTATAAAGAAAACTATGATGAGAATTTTACTTCATATGAGACGAACTATAAAGATATGCAAAAGAAAATGGACAATGGAAATTGAGTAAAGGAATGATCTTAAAGTAAGGAAACGGCAGATGAAAAGACTATATGCAAGATATTTGACACTAAAAATGCGGATACCCGTCATATTTGTTTTGAGCCTGCTGTTTCTGGCTGCCTGCATAATAGGTATCTCTTTTCGCAGATATGAAGCGCTGAATGTAGAAAAGCATGTCAAAATGGCTGAGGGCATAACTCAGCTTATGGTCGACAGGTTTGAAGCAGACAGGATGGATTACTATATTGAGAATAATTATTCGTCTGATGAGTACATGGAACTGCTCAAGTATTACTATACATTAAAAGACAGCTATCTTGATGTGCGCTACATGTATGTGTATAAGCTGTTCAAAGACGATAGCGACGGAATGATAAAAGGAGTAGTGGTCCTTGATCTGGACGAAGAATATACCGAAGATGTTCCTCAGGACAGCATTGACCTGATCGGGGATATATGTCCGACTGCACCTGAATTTGCATCGGATTTTGAGAAGATGACTGTAGAAAAGCAGTGTACATGGCATATTGTGGAGTCAGATGAAACAGAAGGCAAACTCATAACATTTGTAAGACCTATTCTGAATGACAATGGGAACTATATATGCAGTGCCTGCGTTGATTTCTCGATTGATCAATTGTATGCCAAGGGCATTGACTTCGTCATCGAACTCCTTGTTGTGATAACAATAATCGTAATAGGAGTGATCGTTATCATAAACATTATACTGTCGGTCATTCTCTTCAATCCTTTGAGCCGTATGACAAAGTGTATCGAGTCTTTTAAATTCGATACGGATCAGGACAGATTCGACAATGTTAACAAAATGGAAGCTCTGAACATTCACGTTAAGAATGAGATAGATGAGCTCTATAATGCACTTGTATTGTCCATGAAGGACAGCGCCTATTATATGACCAGCCTTAACCTGGCCAAGACTGAGATCAGGGAGATCAGCGAGACGGCTTATAAGGATGCACTCACCGGAGTGGGAAGCAAGACTGCTTATGATAATGAGATGAACAAACTCCAGACCGATCTTGAACGGGACCAGAAAATAAAGTTTTCCATCGTTATGATCGATATTAACAACCTCAAGTATGTTAATGACTCTTTTGGACATGAGCATGGCGATGAATATATTAAGGGATGCTGTAACATTATCTGCAATGTTTACAAGAAATCACCTGTCTTTAGGATTGGCGGGGATGAGTTTGTGGTTATTCTGCGTGGTAACGACTATGTGAACAGAATGGATTGCTTCGACAGCCTCGAGGATCTGTTCGACGAATCCTGCGGCAACACTTCGGCAGAAGAGTACTGCAGATACTCAGCATCATTTGGCATGGCAGATTATGATCCTTCAACAGATAAGACAGTAGATGATGTATTTAAGAGAGCTGACAAGCTTATGTATGACTTCAAAAAGGAGTTTAAAAAGTTACAGTTCAGACCCTAGCTTGAGATAAGAAGACCGGTAGACTACACTTGATTCATCAAGTCGATCTACCGGCCTTTTGTCTATCGAAGATCTTCGATACGCTGTCATAAACGCTGGATTCTGGATCCTGCCTTAATGATAGAAGCATGCTCATGCTCTGACAGAGGTAATCAATGCTCGCATCTGAGCGGAAACTCATGACTTGATGCTGCTTGCGTTTGTAGGCACGCAAAAGACGTTCCGCCATGTTATTGTTGTGCGGAACTCTTATATCATGTAAAAACAGCAGATGGCTGGACCTATACTTCTTCATTCGTTTGTATAAGTTATAGCCTTCTCTATAGTATTTACTGGGTGGAATGTAT
>JAEEGL010311483.1_pt1 | contig 18580 bp, 7 predicted proteins | sample 9134231 | NCBI WGS metagenome assembly JAEEGL01 (sample SAMN16246548, study PRJNA631951) | gut metagenome | biome: gut microbiome; feature: rumen; material: fiber-attached | host: Bos | place: Iran: Karaj | collected 2018-10 | reverse complement strand
TTGGGTCCAGCGTCACGCTGGCGCGGAGAGTCCAGAGGGGCCGACGTCAGGCCCCTTTGGCGGGGGTTCCGGGGGCAGAGCCCCCGTCTGAACGTCTGCCCTCTTCTCAAGCGTAAGCGACTTCTTTGACAGTCTGAGGACAGCCTTTGTGGGCTGCCCTTTTTTGTGCTTGTTCAGAACGGACTTGTACTTGCCGGATAAGATCAGGCGCTTTGTGCTGCAAATTCTGTGCGGAATGTCGTGGAAGTTTTTCACAGAAATCGTGTCAGGGTGCATTTTGTGGGAAATGTACATAACAACGGGCAAAATGCCCACATGGGTATTCCGTGTAAAAATTTACTATTTATAATATGTATTTTTTCGATTTTTCGGCAGAATTTTGCATTTCAGAACAACGGAAGGGGTAGAACTGTACCGGAAAGCGAGTAAAATTGGCAAATAATGGAAGATTTTTATCGGAAATTGGCTTCATTACTGTAACTTTCTATGTTAAGTATTGATAAACGTTATAAAATTGTTGTGCAGAATAAACAAAAGAGTAAAAAAATGGTTGACTATATGTTTGATTAGTGATAGAATAAAATAGAGTAAAACCGTATGAAGGGGGGTACTATGCCTGTCGCAAAATTATACCCCATTAAAGCGACAGACCTTATATGATTTTTCGTGTGGATAGTTGCAACCCCAAAAAGTTAATTTTGACTATTTTATGTGTAATATTGAGCGCAATGACATTTTCAACGGTCATTTCGGCTTCAAATATGAACGGGCTCGGCGTATCTTCGGACAGAGTTGCTCCCGGCGATACATTCACGGTCACGGTGAGTGTTCCGCCCGCCGCGAATGCCGATACTGCATTTATAAAGGTAGAGTTTGACGCCTCGGCTTTCGAGGTCATGACCTGGGACCCATCGATATCCGGCGGGGTATCCAACAGCGGGGATGGTTTCTTTGTACTCACCGCCGCGAATGCTTCCCGTGATATCGCTCTCGGCAGCGGCTACGAGGCAAGCGCGCTTCTTGCGGTCAGGAGAGGCGCCGCTCTTGGTACATACTCTTTAAGACTTACGCAGCATTCGTTTACTTATATCGGTGACAACGGCATTGATTATTACGAGCTCTGGCAGCCCGCCGTGACCGAGGTCGCTGTCAGCGTCGTTGACCGCTCTGCCGGTGATACGACTGTGACGACTACCTCCCCCGCGGTGAATTCTCCCACTCCCGCTACTTCCCGCATAGACCCCTTACAGTATGATGATGATATACCGGGCGGCGTTCAGACACAGCCGACATACAGCACAATGCCTTCCGTTACAACACAGTTTATCTATACTTCCCGGATAACCGATCCTGCACCGGGCGTTTCCTACACACAGCCGGTTGTGGATATCCCTTCGGATGCAATAACTCCGACGGACGGTTATGATGCCGATACCACCGCGGTACCGACATACATGGAGCCTGACGACGAGGTCATTCTTTCGGGCGACGGCGAGATAGAGCTTTTCGGCGAGGAAATGGAAACCGATACGAACCTCACCGCCGTGACCGGGAAGCCTTCGTATTCCCCGGAAAATAACGGCGCGTCCGGGACACCGGTGATAGATATAGAGCTCAGTTCAGAGCTGAAAGGTCTGACTCCGGGCAAGACCGTTATTTCCACACAGAGAGAATACTTCGGCAGCAGCGTTGAGATAGTGCTGTCGAACACCAAAAGCTCCGAAACATACGCGGCGAAAGCGCTCAAGTCGCTCGGAATGGGCGGCAGCACTTACTACGCGTTTGATATAAGTCTGTATGATACAGCCTCCGGCGGGCAGATACACTCTCTCGGCGGCGGCAGCATCGACTTCTGGGTCCCGGTACCTGAGTCGCTCTCGGGCGGCAGGTACGACCTTCGCGTTTATCGCGTGGAGGGTGGCAGACCCACGCTCGTCTCGGCAAACGCGGCTGCCGATGACGGAAAGCGGATCTACTTCCGCGCTTCTGAGTTTTCTCCGTATATGATCGTAGGGATAGCGAAAAATACGGAGAGCCTGATCGTACCGTCAGACACCGTTCCCGCGGCGGGAAATGACGGCGCGCGCAATCCTCACACCGGCACAGCAGCTGCGATATTGCTTCCCGCAGCATTCGGAGGCTGTTTTGTGCTTTTGAAGAAGGGTAAGAGCAGGAAGAGAACAAGCCGCAGAAAATGACAGAAAGGAATGTGTCAGATAGTGAAGAAAAAGAGGATATTATCGGCAATAGTAGCTGTTGCCACCGCATTGTGCGGATTCATTGCATTCGGCGGGTCGGGGTATGCTCCCGGAATTTGTTTTGACGCGGGCGCGGAGGAAACTCCTGCGGGGGGGATAAGCGTTTCCCAGGCAAAGGTGCAGTACAACGGGCGGTTCGATGTGATCATCAGTGTTCCGGCCATTGAACTGCGCGCGGATACCGTGGAAATGCGTATCAGGTTTGACCCGAACGTGTTCGAGATCGTTTCGTGGAACCCGGTGTTGAGCGGCTCCATGAACAGCTATGATAATACGGAAGGTATGGCGACACTTGTATATGCGAGCAGCAGTGCGGTCGTCGATCTGAGCAAGGGGCTGGAATACAGGGCGACCATGCGTGTTAAAAACAAGAACGCGACCGGTGTTCATACGATCACACTTTCGAGGTATATAGTCAGCAACTATGACTATAAGTACAGGTGGGAGCCGCTGACAAAATCGGCAGATGTAAAGATCACCCGTGATCTGACGACGCTCAGCGGTGTGATCACTTCCAACGGGATAGGCGGCCAGGCGACCGTAACATTAACGGACAGCGACGGTATAATGGTAAGCACGACGGTTGATCTGACGCTCGTGAATGCGGAGAAAAACATTTATGAGGGAAGATACTCGTTCTCCGGCGTTGAGGTCGGCGGCAGTTACGTTCTCGAGGCGGCTGTCAGCGGTGCCAGGATCAACACCATGGAACTTATACCGTCGGGAGCCGGGACGCAGGATCTTGCGCTGAACATACCCGGAGACGTTGACAGTGACGGTGAGGTCACTGCACTTGACGCAACACAAATACTGAGGTATCTTGCGGGAATGACCTCTGAGATAAAGGGCGCAGACGGTAAGGTGAATGAATATATCTTATCGGTAGCACACGTAAATCAGGGAAGCGCGTTCGGAATACTGGACGCAACACAGATACTGCGTTATGTTGCGAAGAAGACCTCTGTATTAGGTACAAATTAAGCATTCAGGGATGAATGTATTTATTAATGAAAGGATGAATCATCATGAAGAAAAGAAGAATTATGGCAACAATTACAGCTGTGGCTATGGCTGTAGCGGGATTTATCGTTCCTGCGAGTGAAAGAAATGTGTTCAATATTGAAACCGACGCTATTTATTATAGGGGTGGAATTCATTTGTCCAAGCCGTTGCCGATAACATCGGCGAATATCACAAAGATACTTGATCCTAATAGTGAAGAGTATAAGTTTGCAACCGCGGTTTCGGTCGGTGATGAGATACAGATGAATATTTTTGTTCCGGATCTCGGTGTCGATTTGTCACAGGTTCAGCTTGAAGTGCAATATGATAGTAGAGTTTTTCAATGCACTCAATGGTATAGAGACGGTAGTGAGCCTTCATCGTTAGATTTCAAAAATGATGTCGATGTGATTGGCGGCTATACCAAAGATGAAGTGGAAATGATGGAAAAAAATAATTGGCCTACTATCAGCACTTTTGGCAGTGATTCGGATGTAAGTTGGTTATCGACCTTTAAAGAAGCAGGTGATGACGAGAATAAGAAAAGATTAAGAATCTCAACTACCATGGGAACAGCTGGCTCTGATCCAGTAGTTATCAAGGCTTTTAATGGAATTAATAGCTATAAATACGAAAAACCTACCACACAAACTCAAGTTCTTGAGCCTGATGGAGATTACTCAGTTTTGGTTGCAAAATTTCAAGTGAAAGAAGATGTATCAGATGCAACAAGATTTATAACTTCACTATTTCAAATTAAAGAACATCTGTTTTATTCCGTTCCTACTGATTTCGGCAGTGGAGAGGATCAATGGGATCCGGATAATAACGAAGCAGCTTGTTATATTACCGGGAGAATAGAGGGTACATTAACTAAATGTAGCTCTGCATATGATAAGGACAGAAAAGAAGACCTGTACATTCATGTTGGTTTTGACGCAGCTGTTTTAGCTTGGTATGAGAATGAGGGGGTTCCTGTACCCAAAGACGATATAAAAGTTAATGATGATGGCTCGTTTGTTATCAGAGGGCTTTTACCCGGATACCCGTGTACGTTAACGGTTCATACTTGGTGCCTTGATGATTCTTATACATTAACTGATTTGTCATCTATGGTATATGATGATTTTGAATGGGAACTATGGCTTTATGGTGATGTTAACCATGACGGAATTATTGCTGCAGATGATGTTACTCAAATGTTAAGGTATATTGTTAGGAAGCCGTCCGTATTTAAAAAATCAACAGATGACGATTATGATCAAGAGGAAGAAACGAACCGACTGAAAGCTGCAAATGTTACATATGAGACCGGTATTGGGCTGAATGATAACGATAAAGTTGTAAATGTATTGGATGCTACACAGATATTGAGATTTGTATGTGGCTGGATAGGTAATGATAATACCAGTAAGTCGGTATTTACTATTCATTCAAACAAGTATCTGTATGAAGCTTACACCGATCATGCAGGTGAAGATTTCCCGGGCAAGACCTACATCACAGCGTAAAAGACAGATAAATATTAGTAGATAAGTATTCGGGTGCTGTTGAAGGTACCTAAAAAGAATACATAAAGAGAAAGGTAGTAAAAACTATGTTAAGGGTTAAAGGGTCAAAGATAATATGTCTGATCTTGTCGATGATCATAGCATGCAGTTATCTTTGTGTCCCGTCGGTCGCCGACTATATAATGAAGAACTATCCCGGATATGAAGATATTGTCGGCGTGAGCGTTGCCCCGGAATATGATACGGGCGCATATAAAGCCAATCTGAAATACAGCGATATCGAGTTGAAACGTGGGGACACTTTCAAGGTGTACATAGAGTCTCCGGTAATGAACAGAGATCTCAACGGTATCCACATGAGAGTCGATTTCGACCCCAGTGTGCTGAAAGTGATCCAGTGGGACGAAAAAGACCAGTATATCGACGACGGATTTTACCAGGTAGTTTATAACAGCAGCAATACTGAAGGTTTCTTTGCTGTTGCGTCTGCTGCTACAGGTTATGGAGTCGATGTGTTCCACGTTGATGACAGAATGGTTTTTGTGGCTACATTCAGAGTCCTGAGCAATGCAAGACTTTCGGAAACCGAACTGACCCTTACTAATTACTCCCTTGTATATGACCCGGTGAATTACTGGGCTGACAGCCCCGAAGAACTGGCTAATCACTATGGTACGCAGACCAAAGCGCGTATCCATATCTATGACACGCCGGATATGAACGCTATCCACGGCGGCGGAATTTCCGCGACCCCCGACACCGTTTACAACAACGAACTCGTGACGGTCAAGGTGGAAGTTCCCCAGATAGCGTGGAACGCGCAGAATGCGTATCTGTACATCGAGTATGACCCCACGGAGTTCGATGTTGAGGAATGGGCGCCCGGTATCGGCACTTCCTATATCGACTCCACCAACGGCCGGTTGTGGCTGCAATTCTCGGATAATGCCCCCGAGCTTGACGAAGAACTGCATCTGACCGCGATACTGCGCGCGAAGAAGGACGCTGTCGAGAAAGACTGCCCGTTCACGCTCGTGCAGGATATCAAGTATAACGGTGTGCCGCTGTGGGTACCCGACTGCTCTTCCGTAAATGTCCATGTAACGGGCTATCCTCGTTTCAGCGGCGGTATCTACGCCCCCGGCGAAGCACAGCGCGGCACTTCTGTCGATGTGACCGTGGAGATCCCCGGTATGGCCAAGCTCGTTGACAATATGGCCGTGACGGTGCAGTTCGACCCAACAGTATTTGAGGTGGAGAAATGGGAGCCTGTCATTGACGGAATGGTCGTAGTGCCGTCTGTCAGCAATACCGCCGGAAATTTCGGCTTTACCGCGACACGTTCCGGGAATCTGCTGGATTTCCCCAAGGGTATAGCGTTCAAGGCCACTCTGCGTGTCAAGGATAATGCAAAGCTCGACGACACTGTACTTACGCTGAGCAAGGCGAGCGTTATGATAGATGATCTGGGTGTTCTGCACGAAGGCTGGACGCCCGACAGCAAAACCGCTGTAGTGACGATCTACGACCCGTTCCAGGTCGAGGGCGGCGGCATCAGTCTTTCTAAGGATAAGGCTACCTCGGGTGAAAAGTTCGAAGTTATTATCGACATCCCGAAGATCTACGCGACCTCAGATACTTTCTCGCTGGCGGTAAGCTACGATCCGTCAAGTTTTGAACTGCTTTCATCCGATACGGGCGTTGCGGGCGTTTCCGTCAGCGCAGTATCCGGATATCTGACATTTACAGCCACGAACCCGAAGATCGATCTCAGTTCCGGGCTCACGCTCAGAGCCTATATGCAGGTATTGCTCGATGCACCGGGCGGTGAGAGCTGGTTCAGACTGTCGGAACCGAATGTGAAGCTTAACGGCGTGACACTGTGGAAACCGATAGATTACAACGCCGTTATCAACGTTACTGTGACCAAGCTTCCTGTGGAGGGCGGCGGAATAAGCGCTCCCGGCAGTGTGAAGCCTTCTGACAGCATTGATGTTACCGTGACGGTACCGGCAGTGCTGGCTTCCGCGGATACGATAGTGCTCGGATTTACATACGATGCAGACACGTTTGACGTAATGAAGTGGAGCCCATCGATAGGCGGTGTGAGCATCAGCGGCTCGCAGATCCAGGATCCTCCGGGCTATTTCAGACTTTCTATGTCCGGGCTTGACCCGAAAGCGGATCTCAGCAGCGGATTGAAATTCGTTGTGACCGTCAGAGCGAAGAGCGATGCCGTAACCGGCCGCACACACGAATTCGAGCTGAAGGATCACCTTATCACATTCAGAAAAAACAACGGTACCACACAGGAAGTGTGGATCCCCACAGAACTGAAAGCAAATGTAAAGATAGTTTCGGAGTATGAGAAGTACCCCGTTACGGATGGCGGCATCAAGCTCTCAAGTCCGCTTATCACGGCGGGAAGCAGCGTTACTGCGACAGTTACCGTTCCGAAGATAAACGTTGTGGCGAAGAAAGCGTCATTCACGGTCGTTATCGAAAAGGACGGCTATATAAAGGATGATTTTATCCTTTCGTCTTCGTCGCTGAGCGCGAGTGTGACCGGATTTATTTCCGAAACAGGTACCGGAACGTACACATTCACCGGAACTAATATCGACCTTTCCAAAGGGATAACCTTCACGGCGCTGGCAAACTCCAGGAGCACTGCTTCCGGAACATACACTTTCAGAATATCCACATACAGCTTTATTTCCGAGGAAAGCGGCAGTGTGTCGGCATGGGCTCCCGCAACGGTAGCGGACTATGTGACCGTGTCGAGCGGTGTCTCCCCGTATGTTGTGACCGGCGGCGGTATCAGTCTGTCGAAGTCGTCTGTCAGCAGAAACGGAACATTCAACGCCTACATAAAGATACCCGCAATATACGCTACCGCGACCACTATGTCCTTAATGGTGGAATTTGACCGGAACGCATTTGAGGTGACATCGTGGAACCCGCCTATTGCCGGTGCGTACAGTGTATCCGGAGCCGGGTACTTCATGCTCGACCTGACAGGTGCGAATTACGACCTCAGCAAGGGTCTCACACTTACCGCAAAGATGAAAGCACTCAAGGCTGCTGCGACCGGAAACTACAGCTTTGATCTCACATCATATCAGATAAACGGCTATCCGAACGGCTCGGCCTCTGTGCAGAATCTGTGGCTCCCTTCCGACAGGACAAAGAGCATCAGGATCACATCTGGCTCGGATTACCCGGATGACCCCACACCGAATCCGAACTACGGAATAACGGGCGGCGGAATCAGCGTATCCAGTCTGTATGTCCGTCAGGGCGAGCTTTTCACGGTTTATGTGACGGTTCCCGCTGTTGATGCGTTCGCGACATCCGGCGGTATAACCGTACAATACGATGCCAACGCCTTTGATCTTGTAACATGGGCGCCGAATGTTTACGGCGGAGCTGCCGTAAACGGTGTGGGAAGCTTCGGCCTTTCGGTATCGGGCTATTCCAGCATAGACCTTTCCCGCGGCCTTACGCTTTATGCGACTCTCAGAGCAAAGAATGTGGCTGTTAACAACCGTTACCTGTTCAGCCTGTATTCGAGCCTCGTTTACGGCGGCGATCAGATATGGTACCCCGCAATCACATACGCTTATGTGACGATCACCGACGGTTCGGGGTATAACTGGATAAATCCCACTCCGTGGCATACGGATACAACAGACCACTATAACCGGCCCGATAACGGCGATAATAACAATAATAATAACAATAATAATAACAACAACAACAATAACAATGACAACAATAACCCCGGACCGCAGACGATTGAGCCTGATGACGGCGACGAGAAGATAATCACTCCCGGCCGGAAGGTCAATATCACGCTGAAGACCGATCTGAAGCGTATAAACTCCGGCAGAGTCAGCGCTCGTACAAACGCAGGCTTCTTCAGCGGCGATACGATAATCTATGTCAGAAATACCGCGGAGGCCGACAGCTGCGCCGACACCGCACTGCGCACACTGCGCCTGTCCAACCACAGGAGCTATGCGTTCGACATAAGCCTCTACAATACCGAGACCGGCAAGTATGTCCACTACCTGCCCGGCGGGTATATCGATTTCTACTTCCCCATTCCGGACGATCTTTCGCCGGATTCGGGAGATATAGCGGTATATCACACACAGGACGGCGTTCCCGAGCTCATCGACAGTGTTATTGTGACGGACGACGGCGTGCGCAAGATACACTTCCGCGCCACATCATTCTCGCCGTATATGTTCGTTGACCTTGTGAACCTTAGGCAGTCGGATGTTCAGCTTACCGACAACTCGGTAAAGCCGGGCAATAACGGCGGCGGAGACGCGTATATCTACGACGAGCCGAGAAATGCCAACCCTCGCACCGGTCTTGCAGGCTGGCTGATAGTTCCCGCCGGCGCAACGGTGTGCGTGCTGCTTGCGAGAAAGGACAAGAAGCGCAAGAGAAGCACACGTAAATAAAACGGGAGGGATCCCACCGGAGTATTTATGAAAACGATCGAAAAGTACATTGCCGCCTTGCTTTCGGCGATACTGCTGATATGCGTGTCGTCGGCAGCGGCTTATGCAGACGCTCCGAACGGAGTTTCCGTCTCGGATGCCTCATTGAAGCCGGGCGGCGAGTTCACGATCACGCTGACGGTGCCGCCGACGGAAAACGCCGATACGGCATCGGTTAAGCTTTCCTATGATGAAGGCGCGTTCGAGGTGCTCGACTGGTCGCCGGTCGTGTCCGGCGGTATTACCAATTCTGCAGACGGAATGATAATTCTCCTCGCGGCCAATGTTTTGCGCAGTATCGACCTCGGTCCGGGGCTGACGCTTACAGCGAAAATGCGCGTCAAAGACAATGCTCCCGACGGGGAATACACGTTTGAGCTGAAAGAACACAGCTTCTGCTATGTGGATGACACGGGCTATAATTTCAACGAGGTATGGTTCCCGGAAGAGACCGCAGTTACCGTAACGGTAGGTGAGACCGCCGCACAGACCGCGCAGGCCGGATCTGCCACGGACGGGGAACCTCCCGCAACGGGTGATATGCCGGACAATGCCGATGATACAGCGCTGGCGGATAACGACGAGGCGGCAGCGCCGGAGACAGGCGATACCGCCGAGACAGCGAATGCAATAACGGGCGAGATAACGGAATTCTCCACTGTAGAGAGCGCACCGGAAACAGAGGCGTTCGTTGATACGACAAGGCTTGCCGAAACATACGAAACGGTCAAAGCTCCCGTATCATCGTCATCCGCGGGCACACAGGCCGCCGCCGTAACGACCGGAAGTTCACCGTCCTTTGACGGCAGCTCGGTCGTGTTTATAGTCATAATAGTGCTGGCAGTGCTGCTTACGGCGGCCTTCATCGTTGTTATGATACTTACGAAAAATAAGTCTCGCTGAGGCTTTAAATGACAGAATAAACCCCCGATCAGATGAAGATTTCTTTTAATGCGGTCACTGTGAAGCGCTTGAGAGATCTTCTGTACAACACCTGTTGTACGACTGGGGGGGTTCTGCATATATGGAATACTTTAAGCTGAAAGGATGTCAACTATGAAAAAAGGTCTGTTCAGAAGGTCCGCAAGTGCGATAATAGCGGCCGCCGTAGCATTTACGGGGCTGTATGGCACGCAGCTGACCGGTGCTTTTGATATAAACGCCGACGTGGAGGATATCGTCATCTCACAGCCTGAGAGCGACGGTGCCGGACCGGTCGAGGTACTTGTTCCCGACGAGGGGAAGGACTATAAGAAGCTGAGCAGCCCCATGGTTATCGAGGCGGGTGAGACAGTCATTCTCGACCTCAATAACATAAAGCTCGCACGCGGGAGCAGCGGTTCGGCATCCGCAACAGGCAATGTCATAACGGTAAAGGGAAACCTTACGATAACAAATCTTAGCGAAACACCCACCGACAACGCTATGGTAACACAGGGCAAGAACACCGGAAACGGCGGTGCGATCATAGTTGAGGACGGCGGTACGCTGACGCTGGAAAAGGGTCTGATACTCAACAGCACTGCGGTCAAGGGCGGCGGTGTTTATGTTGCGAGCGGCGGTAAGTTCATTATGAACGGCGGCCGGATCGGCGGCTGTTCCGCTGCTTACGGCGGTGCTGTTTACGTTGAGGACGGCGGAACGTTCGAGATGACGGGCGGGATCATAGGCACGGAGACAGACGGCCTTCCGAAGTATCAGAACGAAGCTGCCGAAGCGGGCGGCGGCGTTTACGTCAAGGGCGAATTCACGATGAACGGCGGTGAGATATCGTCAAACGATGCTGTCACAGGCGGCGGCGTACAACTCGGCATAATGGGCTCGTTTACCGTGAAAGACGGCACGATAGCGAATAATACCGCCACGACCGGTGCGGGCGTAAATGTCGGCACCAATACATCCTTCACGGTCGGCGGAAGATCCGACGGCGTGATCAGTATTACGGAAAACACAGCTTCCGGCGGGAAAAGCAATGTATGTCTTGCGTCGGGCTGTATCATAAACGTTGCAGGAAGCACCGCGCCGGGCTCGGAGATAGGTATAACATCCGCGGTAACTCCCACGGACGGCAACGACATCCAGATAGCAAAAAATCTCAGCGGCGGGAGCTTCTTCACGAGCGACAGCACCGACTATGCGGTGAAAAAATCGGGAAGCTCGGCTTATCTTACGCTTGCCCCTAATAATTTCACACGGCTCCAGTCGCTGATAGACAACTGCGTCGTTGGCGGCACCGTCACGCTCACGACAAACTATGAGTATGACAGCTATGACAACGGCGCGATAATAATAACGGACGGAAAAGATCTCATTATCGATCTCAACGGCTTCAGGATAGACCGCAAAGCTGTATCCGGTGCGGAAAGAGGCTATGTTATCGAGAACAGCGGCCATCTTACTATCAAGGACAGTTCGGCCGACGGTGCGGGAAAGATAATGGGCGGCTATAACAGCTCCGGCAAGGGCGGCGGTATCTACAACGCCGGTGAGCTTACGATAGAAAGCGGCTGGATTACCGGCAACCGCGTAAGCGGCACGTACAGCAGCTATGGCGGAGGTATCTACAGCACCGGCGCAGTGACAATGACCGGCGGCTCTGTCACCGGCAACTATTCGAGCGGTACAAAAGCGGCTTACGGCGGCGGTATCTGCATTGACGGTGCAGGTTCTCTCACGGTGTCCGGCGGTCAGATAAAGGCAAACTATGCAAGCAATTCCTCGGCAGGCTTCGGCGGCGGTATCTATGCCGATATATCATGCCCGGTAACGATAAGCGGCGGAAGCATCACCGATAACACCGCTGGAACAAAGGCCGGCGGTATCTATGTCGGAAGAACGCTTACAATGTCCGGCAATGTCACGGTCAAGGATAACACGAATGGCTCCGCAAAGAGCAACGTATATCTTTCCGACACGAAGGTGATCGCGCTGTCTGCGGCTCTTTCGGGTACTATAGGCGTAACGACGGAAAAGCGCCCCACGACCGATATCGTCATTACAAGCGGTTATTCCGTGAGAAACGGAAGTGTTTTACCGTCAGGTGTATTCACGTCCGATGAGGGCTACTACATCAGGCTGATCGACGGTGAAGCTGTGCTGTCTCTCAAAGAGCAGTATATCAATGTTACCGATGCCCCTCCGACAATAAAGATCACGCGCCGCGGCGAAGAAATAAGCGATAACAAGCCTATGGCAGGCGATATCCTTACAGCAGTCTGCGCGGCCTCCGGAACTATCGACTATGAGTGGTATTACGGAGACAACACTAAGATACCCGGCGAGGAAGAAGGCACTTACGCGGCGGGCAATACCTACAAGGTGAAGCTCGACGACGCAGGTAAGACGATATATGTCAGGGCACTTCAGAAAACGGACGAGGACGGTCAGACTCTTGACACGCCGAATGTGGCGGACTCGGCTGTTACGGCTGCCGTGACGACAAAGGAAAAGCCCGGTAAGCCTCCCGTTCCGACAGTTGAAAGCAGCCTGTACAGGCTTACGATCACAGCGCCTCTGGACGACGCAACTCACGATTACGAATACCAGAGAGGGAAGAATGGCTGGACGGATGATCCGGTATTCAAGGGTCTTACTCCCGATACAAGCTATAAACTGTACGTCCGTGTAAAGGCGACAGATGATACTCCCGAAAGCGATGCGTCTTCCGTTATAGTATCCACTCTCGGCGGAGATCATACACATTCGGAGTTTACCTACAAAGTTAAAGGAAACACTCTTATGGCGACCTGCTCCGCGGCAGGCTGCCCGCTGCCCGACGGAAAGGCTTATCTCGTGCTCAGGACCGAGGGCGGGGATTACAACGGCAGGCCGTACACTGCGATACTCGACGATATAGAGGAATTCGGGGAGATCATAGGGCAGCAGATAGATGCGGTCATCACCTATGACGGCAGCACGACTGCGCCGTCCTCGGCGGGAACATACAACGTAAAGGCTTCGCTGACCTTCGGTAACAGAAGATTTACGCTTACAGATTCACTCACCATATCCAAAGTTGCGGCCGAGATCGTCGGCTATCCGGATTACCCTGCGGCACGCACCGGGCTCAGATATGACGGTACAGCAAAGATGCTCGTCACCACCGGTGCGGTCACAGGCGGAACGATATACTACAGAGTCGGTATAGACGGTAACTGGACGCAGACACCTACAGCTACCGAACCCGGCAATTACAAGGTATTTTTCTACGTTTTCCCCGATGACAACCACACCGGCCTCGGCAGCGCAAATGCGCCCCACGGCTTTGTTGAGGTGACGATAGCGGGCGATAAGATCACAGACAAGAACGTTTCCCTGTCACCGACTTATGTGGAATACGACGGCGGGGACAAGGCTTTCAGAATAACGGTCGTTATCGACAGCAAGACGCTTGTTGACGGCACCGACTATACGGTGACGATACTTGACGCATCCGGAAATACCGTTACCGGCGTTGAAAAGGATAACGGCAGATATATCCTCCTCGAAGCAAAGGCCGGTGTTTACAGGCTCGTTGTTGAAGGCAAGGCCGGGAAATACGCAGGTTCCGTAACAAAGGCCTTCACCGTAAGCACAAAGAGCGGCGGTATGATAACCGACCGTGAGGGCAACCCTCTCACCGGGGCGCCGATATACGGCGACACTCTGAAGGCGCTGGTAATTCCCGATGCAGGCGATATCACATATCAGTGGGTACGCATAAAAGACGGTGTCAGGTCCGATATACCCGGCGCAACAGCATCGCTCTATGTTATCAACAGTGCGTCCGACATCGGCTGCAGCCTGTCCGTAAAGGTAATAACCGACGGTGTATATACACTGCTCCCCGAGACGGAGCCGGTCGAGAAGGCCGAAAATCTTAACGGAACTGTACCCGAAAGTTCGATCAGTATAACCCCCGCTACCTCCGATACGGTAGGCGACGGTATGATAACCATAAGCGGCTATACATCCGGAAAGCCTGTGGAGTATTCAACAGACGGAGGAAAGACTTGGGAGGCTGTCAGAAGCGGGTATATCACACGCCTTTTCAACGATATGATCGTCCGTATCAGATACGCGGGCGACACAACGCATAAGCCCGGTGAGATCATCAATGTTCCGATGCCGGATGCGGTGGTTCTTATCGGTGCGGAGATATCCGGAGACGAGATATTCGGCGAAACACTGAAAGCTGTCCCGCTTCCCGCAAAAGCTTCATACTTCACCTATGAATGGTATCGCATCGGGTCATTGTCCGAAGAAAGCGTCGTAAAGATCGCAGATACCGATGAATACACGCTTGTAAAGGCAGATGTCGGCCACGCTATCATGCTCAGGATCTCCGACGGTATGGGCAGAGAGTATTCCGCACAGACCAAGGGAACGGTATCGCGTCGCACGCTCCCTAAGCCGAGCGTAAGAGGCTGGCTCTCCGGTACGCTCGACAACGGCAGGATCACCGGTCTTGACCCGGAGAAGCTGTACGAGTATTCCGTCGACAACGGCAGAAACTGGAGAAAGCTGGATGCGGGAACTTCCGAGATCACAGGGCTTACGGAGGGCACCTACCTTGTAAGAGAGCAGGTGGACGATCCCGAAACGACCGTTGCGCTCGCGGCGGAAGTAACGCTTGTGTTTGAGGTCGGCGAACAGGATCCTCCGAGCGGCCTTACGCCGATAAATGTTTCGGAGAGCGGTAAGAGCGACGGCGGTATCCGCGGCGTAACGACGGATATGGAGTATCGCGTCATCGGCTCCGATTGGCTCCCGATAACGCCGGTTTCCGAGACCGGAAAGGCCGATAAGCTCGCGGGGCTTCCCGAGGGAAGCTACAGCGTTCGTCTGCGCGAAGTGAAAATCGGCGAAAAGCTCATTAAGAATCCGAGCCCGGCTGTTACCGTTACGATAAAGGTGAAGGAGCCGCAGAGTGCTCCGACGGGTCTTGTCGTTGTGGGAGCTTCCGGTTCCGGTAAGAATGACGGCGCTGTGCTGAACGTTACCGACGCTATGGAATATTCGCTCGATGACGGCAAAACATGGACGGCTGTTGCAAGCGGTGTTACGGAGATAACCGGACTTTCCGCAGGTGACCGTGTGCTCGTGCGTATGCGTGAGAGCGACACTAAGCTCACCGGTGAGGAAAAGGACCTCGGTGCGATAGGCTATACCGACCGTATCTATGAAGCGCACTATGTCATTCACTACGACGGCAGTCAGCTCACCGATACGATCTCTACCCGGAGCGCTATCTCGAAGGAATACTACGGTATCAGCGCAAACGCGGCATTCTTTACGAGCGCGGCCGAAAGTCTCGGATTAGCTTCCGGCAAGAACAAGCCCCGTATCGTATCCTACACTGTGATCTGCAGGGCGCTGTACTCCGACGGAACACAGGTTATGTACGACGGTACGGATACTCCCGTACCCGATATGACCGAAACGATAGATGCGATACAGTTTGTCGATAACAAAAGCGGTATCGCGTACAGCGGCATTCCCGTTATCTATAACGATGTGAGTGTTTACGCTAATATCGGAGCTTACGCTACCGACGATGATTCGAACGGCGTTCTCTTGTCCGCCTCCGAGTCTGTCGGTTATACCGGACTCCCGCACCGCGTGTCGGACGATCCGGCTTCGTTCAAGGACTCCGCGAACAAATCGGCCTCCTTCGACCTCGCTGTAAGCCTTATCGACAAGAAGGGTGCAATTGACGGCGAAGGCGGTTATGTGCTCATCCCGGGCACGGATTACACAGTAAGCTACAAGAACAACATCAATGCTTCTGTAAGAATAACCTCGTCGGGCTCCTATGAGCCTCTGTACACCAATGACACGAAGAGGCCGCAGATCATAATACAGGGCAAGGACAACTATAAGGACCTGTACGCGGTGGTTTATTTCGATATCCTGCCGATACACCTTATGCAGTCAAGCGAGTATGTGGGATGCTTCGCGGATGCTGTGAGCGGAGGTGCAGTGCTCGGTAATAAAGGCGGTATAACTTTGACCTTCAGGCCCGAGAGATACGAAAGAGAGTATGATAAGGCGTCGCAGAGCTATATGACCGACACGACATCGTTTGTGAAGTACAATGTCGGCAAGGATGTGACTGCGAAGCTCCAGATGTGGAACAACTCTAAGTCGGTCTGGACAGACACAGGCGACCTGACCGACAGTACGGCTGCAAAGGCAACGCTGAAAAAGGTAAATGCCGTCGGCCAATACCGCGTTCTGCTTACCGGTATCGGCAACTTCTGCGGTACCGCGGCCGATGAATTTATCGTTGAAAGCAGCGGCTATCAGCTGTTCAGCGAATTGAAGCTTAAAACCTCGTCCGCTGTGTACAGCAGCAGCGGTGTAGGCGGCGATGCGCTTGTCAAGGGCATTCTTGCCAGGATCGGCGGTAAGACTGTGGCAGCATCGGATTATACAATAACGCTCGAACCCGTTTCGGGTGCGGCACAGGTAAGTGCCGACGGCGGCAGGGCACTCTCTGCGGGAACTTACACGGCGTATGTTTACCCGAAGAACGAAGCCTCGTTCATAAAGACCTACCCCGGTGTAGTGCTTGACGGACCCGCAATTGCCACAGTCAGGGTCAAAGGCTCGTCGCTTACCGCCAGGATGTTCTCGACCGACTGGAGCAAGTCCGGCGAGGCGTATAACGGCAAGTCAAAGAACATAGTCGTTTCTCTCGTCGGAATATCCGCGTCCGATGTAACGATAGCAAAGCCCGCAACTGTAAAGGGCAACGGCGATTATGTACCGCTTTCCGACAGTGAACTCAGCGATCTGGTCGAGATATCCGGCGGCAGGCTCATCATCAAGGGCGGCTTCCTGCGCGGCGGAAGTGTCCGGGACAGCAATGCGGATGTCGGCTCGTACAGTATCGCGTTCTACGGGAAGAACGGCTACGGCGATTCCGTATATGTTTACACGTTTAACCGTGCCGCAGTCAAGCTTACCGCTTCAATGCTCAAAGCAAATGAAGCTGTGATAGATCCGAGCGGCACAGTGCCCGGGATATGGGTAACTGACCCCGCAGGCTGCAAATTCATGCTGTACGGCAGCGATGATGATTTCACCGTTGATGCCAGTCAGGCAAAGAGTGTCGGTACGGGCACCGTTACTGTCAGGGTAAAGTCCGATAAAACGGTATTCCTGAAGGGCAGCAGCGCGTCGGTATCCTTCACGGTAAAAAAGATGCAGGTGTCGGAGATACTTCCTTACACAAGATTTATTGACGGTGACAGGAACGCACTGTACATAAAAATGGATAATACTGCCCTCGCAAGCAAAAAGACGGTCAGGTTCACTCTGTACTGCCTCAGTTATGACGGTATGAGCCTCATCCCGCTCGGCAAGAAGGATTACAACAGCTCATTCACCTCGTCCGGCAGCGGCAGCTTCGACCTTACGTTCACCAACGGCGAGAGCGGCGCATTCGACTTCGGCAGAGGCATCACGATAAAGAACGCGTTTGTTACCTACAAGAAAGCAGCGAAGTTCACGGGAGTAAGGTTCGACAAGAACGCTACATTGATAGCGGATACAAGAGACGGACTGATCTTCACGAGCGAGAACGTCGGCGAATACGCGACGGGAAGCATTCCCGTTTCCGTTGATCCCAAGGGGAACGCCTACGTTACATTCGCGGGCGGATGCTACATGATCCCCGGGATAACGGAGATAATCGTTGACGGTAAGGTGTTGAAATACTCGGACGGCTGGTTCACCGTAACGTTTGAGAAATGCAACAAGGTTGGAAGCGGCAGGATCACGATAACGCTTTCGCAGAAGGCAGCAAAAGAGCTCGGCATTGGCGGAAGCAAGGCTTATGTAATTAGTATCAGGTCGCAGAACAACTCCGGACTTGTGATCTGAACAGTAATAATTCGTTTTATCCCCTGCCTGCGGCGGGGGATAAAACAATTCTTCACATTTTTGTGACACAGCGAAATGTTTAAAAGAAGGTATAAGAAATGAACGATATATTGTGCAGGCAGCTCGCACTGGATTACTGCTGCAGCCCCGACGATGTCAGGGACAGGTGCAATCACTTTGCCGTGCACCGTTTGCTTGACGGCAGACGACGCTTCAACGAGACCGGCGAGAGTTATCTGAAAATAGCGGTAATAAACGGGAAAGCGCTGTTTGCCGGCAATGAACGCATCATTGCGAAAATGCGCGAAAAATACGCTACTACAGGTGGGGAATGGTTCTTCGAGTTCAGGAACCTCCAACGTATCAACGATATGCTCGGTGAGGACGGATACCGCATAGTTTCGGTACACCCTTTCTTTATTGCGGA
>JAEEGL011690057.1_pt1 | contig 18581 bp, 18 predicted proteins | sample 9134231 | NCBI WGS metagenome assembly JAEEGL01 (sample SAMN16246548, study PRJNA631951) | gut metagenome | biome: gut microbiome; feature: rumen; material: fiber-attached | host: Bos | place: Iran: Karaj | collected 2018-10 | reverse complement strand
CGAACGGCGCATTTCTGATAGACATTTCCGCAGACCTGTGGTATAATGTCGGTGGAGGAAATGCGCCATAGTTTTGAAACGGAGGTTTTTTAATATATGGCGACAATAAGAAAGCGTTCCGAAGGAACGTACCAGATAAGAGTGTCATGCGGTTACGGTGTAGACGGCAAGCAGCGAAATCAGTTCAAGAGCTACAAGCCTGAGCCAGGTATGACACCGAAACAAATTGAAAAGGAACTCACTCGTCAGGCTGTCCTGTTCGAGGAAGAATGCAAGAGGGGACAGATAACATCGGCTGTCAAGTTCGAGAAATTCGCTGAGCAGTGGTTTGAAGAATATGCCAAAGTCAACCTCAGACCAACTTCGTATGCGAGAATGAAACAGCTCACAAAGCGTGTCTATCCCGCCATAGGTCACAAGCGGCTCGACAAGATAACGGCTCGTGATATTCAGAAGTTCGTGACTGATATGCTTGTCAACGGCAAGAATATGAACACAGGTAAGCCACTGTCGAGGAAAACGGCTGTGCATCATCTGAGCTTTATCAGTGACGTATTCAGCTATGCTATACGCATGGGAATGCTGACGGACAATCCTTGCAGACGAGTATATGTTCCGAAACAGGAACAGGACGAAAAGGAGATCTACACCTTAGATGAGGTGAAGAAGCTATATGAGAGCCTGAGAAATGAACCGCTGAAGTATCAGGTATACCTGCTGCTTGCGATATACAGTGGATACCGCCGCAGTGAAATGCTCGGCTTGGAGTGGAAGGATATCGATTTTGAACACAACATTATACACGTCCGCCGCACATCACAGTATACCGCTGAAAAGGGCATCTATACCGATACCACGAAAACGAGAAAGTCGAAACGAGTGTCCAAAATGCCTGTCTCAATAATGAACTTGCTCAAACAGTTCAAGGCGGAACAGGATACGGAAGCCGAACAGCTCGGTACAAAGTGGGAGGATCACGACAGGCTGTTCACGAAATGGAACGGCGAGCCTATGAATCCGCAGACCCCCTTCGAGTGGCTGAAAGGCTACTGTGAGCGTATCGGAGTGCCCTTCAAGAATATCCATTCACTGCGACATCTCCATGCAAGCCTGCTTATATTTGAAGGCGTTGATGTAGTAGCGGTATCCTCGGACATGGGACATAGCGTCGTAGGAACTACCTTGAACCTGTATTCTCATATGTTTCAGGAAGCCAAGGCTCGCAACTGCGATGCGATAAGCAATGCGCTGAGCTTCACAAACGATATAGGCACAGAGGAAGAAAGTCCTGCCGAGGACGATACCGAAGCCGAGACTGAACAGCAGGCACTGGCATTATGAGCAAAAAAGTACCGCAGAGCGAAAGCTCTGCGGATACCCAAATTAATAGTTAAAAGATAATAAGTGCCAAATAAGTGCCAAACCACATTTTTTAGAAAAAAGAAAACCCACAAACGGCTATTTTAAGCCATCTGTGGGATTGCAAAATGGTGACCCGTACGGGAATTGAAATGAGGTCTTGAGTTTTTGTGATATTGGGCAATGTCTGATAAATACCAGTATTTCGACGGGAAACGCTTATTGGCTTTTGATGAAATCTGGTCGTTTTTTGGCATTTTTAGCGATAATAAGTACCAAATAAAGACCAAACCGCAAGGATGTTTACCTTTTACAATTAGAATAAATTAAGAAAGAACTGTTAAAAGAACAGTTCTTTTTTTTCAGTAACCATTCCAAAACATACTTCTGTGGGAGTTTCTCTGCTTCTTTAACATGAAATGGATATCTTAAATAACCTGAAACGACCTTATATCACCTGAATTAGTCTTAACATCGGTTTATTTTAGCAGCAGTATAAGGTATAATATATATAGAAAGTAAAGAGAAACGAAAGGGTTGAGAATACCTATGAATGGTATTATAATTCGAAATAGAAAGGGGTGATAGTCATGAGCCCGAAAGTACTTGAACTTCTTATCTCAGCAGCAGCTACAGTTGCTGTTGCAGTCGTAAGAGCCGCATCCAAAGATGCGGAATAAGGAAATATATTCCATGTCAATGGAAAAGAGGGGAGGGATTGTATGAATACCAAAACAATCGGCGATATGCTTGATGCGGCCGTGAATCTTGTGAAGGTTGTCATCGAGGCAGTAGCTAACGGAGAGAAGTAATTCTCTCCTTAGCATCTTTCATAAATGAAAAATAACAGAGAGGAGGGGGCTAATATGCTTGGTACGTTCATATTTGGTGGCTTTAAGGTGACCATTGAGGTTACTAAGGCTATAATAAAGTCACTTCTGTAATTCCTGCAATAAAACTACGAAAGGGGGATTCAATATGTTAAGAATTGTTATAGTGATTACTAAGACAATAGCAAAGGCACTGCTTTGATCTTAGTACATAATAGAAGAAAGGAGTGATGGCATATGGATATCCGTCTTATCCATGTGATTCCATGGCCTGATATAGAGGAGCTCTAAAGAGCTCCTCTTTTGTTATAATCTGCCTTCCGCATTTTTACTTGAGGGTCAAAAGCTTTTATTATGAGTAGAAAAATCTTCAATGTTATAATAGTTTCAGTGCATACAAATAAGATATTTTAATATAATGCTCATTCAGGAATTTGATTTTCAATGAGGTCGTTTATTTTCTTGATCCTTTGCGATGTGTTTTGTGTATCGGGATGGTTTTCACCTAATATTTGATTTTGAAGTATAATTAACTTTTCATAGTAAATAAGAGCATTGTTATAGTCTTTTAATCTATAGTATATTTCGGCAATAGTGTTATAGATTATAATAGCATACTTGGGCGCATATTCAGAATAAAAATTATCAGTTATATTAATAATTTCTAACAATAATTTTAATCCTGCTTCGCTGCAAATGTCATTTTCTTCTATTTTATGACTAATCAAATATATTAATACTCTGAATATAACTAAACAATAATACGCTACAGAATAGGATTTGTCATTAAGATTGATCAACCCTTTATTATAAAAAGAAATTAACTTACAGTAGCAATTGTTTAGTTCGGTATAGTTTTCCTGATGCATATATGCTATGCTAAGGATTAAATATGTCTTTAATATACAACCAAAAGGAGCGTTGAATCTTTGCTTCAATACTTCAAGCGATTCGTTTAATATTTGGACAGATTCGTTAATTTTGCCTTCTCTAATATATTCAGAAGCGATTTCAAACATATTATTAGTATAAAACGCAGGGAATTGAGCAAGAGGTTCATTTCCTTCAATTATTTTATCGAGTAATTTTTTTTCATTTATAGGATCATATGTAATATCAGAATTATTACTGTTCTTAACATTTTGCTTTTTATAAAAATCTATATCAAAAAGTTCATCAAAATTTTGTCCAGACGAAAATCGAATTTCATCTTTAAGTTTGTTACAACTATTTATTAACTCGTTGTTTTCGTCTGTCGTTTGTTTTAATAATGACATTGCCATTTCAGTATTTATTAGTGCTTGCGGATAATCTGATAATTCTAAATATATTTTACCGAGTTCAATATAAGAATCAGGTTTTATTTCTGAATTTTCATTGGAAAGCATAATTGCTTTTTTAAATAATTCTATTGCTTGTGTATCATCATTGTTAAGTTTAAAAACTATACCCATGAGATATTCTCTTTGTCCAGCTTCTGAACCATCGTTATTTGATTCTATCACTTCTAATAACTGCGAAAAATAATTATTTGTTTTTGTGTTATGATAAGGAAAATAATTGGAATAGGCCAATGCATGCAACAGCAGAGGAAAGATATTTTCATCTCTAATTTCTATAAATTTATCAGCTAAAGAACAGCAGTGCAATCCAATTTCGACAAATTCTTTAACGTCAGATATAGACCTATTTTCATGAGGAGTACTGTTAATAATACTATCAATAAAAGAGGCAGAATAACTATAATCAGGGGGATACCTATATCTTATTACGTCCGAGATAACCGGATGAATTGAGAAACAATTATTAGTTTCTCTATTTATCCAACCTGAGCTTACAAGTGTATTTATATCATGTGAACTTTTTAAATCAAACCAGCATTTTATTGTTTTCCCTTTAATTGGAGTATTTGGTTCTAACAAAGAAAAACAGCGCATAATTCTCATTTGTGATTCATTATTCATAATAGTTGAAATATCAAATACCTTTGATAAGTGTTCAATTATCGTAAGGTTTTCACCATCAGACTCGATTGTATCTGATATATTTGAAAGTGAGAAACCTGTTGCTTTCAATTGTTCCAGCATATCTTTTGCATTCGATATGTCGAGAGAGTTGTACTGGGTTCTGGCTATTAGTTTAACGGAGAGTGTATGGTGCCCAGCAAGACCTACAATTTGTTTTATATATTCATTTTCTTCTTCAGTGTACTTAGCATTTTCATTTGTGTCACAGTTGTTTTTGTACAGTTCACAGCAATAATTCATGCTTGGACCTTTGATGTGTATAGATTCAAGTTCATCTATTTTTTGTCGTGATGAAATAATCATACGACAATTACGAGATTGCAGCCATTTTAGATTTGCAGCCGATATGCCTTTCAAATTATCAATTATAATAAGAAGACTATTGCCAAGTTGATCAAGAAGATTTTCAATTGATTTTATCTTTTCGTTATGCTGTGGTTCATTTTTAATTCCTGATACCATTGCAAATATAGCAGAATTATTTGTCAATAGCTCAGGATTTATATTTTCATCAGCAAAAGCAGTAATAAGTGAAGTTTCAAAATCGGTGTTATATTGTATCCAAAGAAGGTATTTTATTTCGCTAGAGCTAGTGTTGAGATAATCATAGAAGAGTTTGCGACAAATATACGTTTTCCCTATGCCGCCAATACCATAAATTAGAACAGAGATATTAGCTGCTATTTTATCTTTTATATCAATTAAAATATCATCTCTTCCGATATTGATTTTGTTGATTTTGGGCATTTTATTTCCAGCAATTATTATCGTTTTTGTTTCTGTATTATGCACGTTATTTGAAAACAACTTCTTATCTTCGAGAACTTTTTTAAGTAGCTTCTCCCTGTCGTACTTGTTTACTTTGTCTTTGTCCATAGGAAAGCATAAAAAAGCGAATATCCATGCAGCCACAACATAATCATAATTATCCTTGTCATATTCACTGTCGAGCAGTATATTAAAATTGCGGATATCTTTACCATTTGTGAAGCCGTTATCTTTAAACTTTTCAATAAATGAACGTTGTTCACTGTTTAGAGGATTATACTCATTATCTTGCGACTTATTCTTACTATTGTCAGGATTATCCTTATTATCGTGTGACTTCTCCTTACTATCGTCCGGATTATTCGCATTATAATCTCCTAAGATATCAGCTAGTTTATAAATTACAGCGAATTTGTTATGTACAAGTTTATTGAAGATCACCTCTCGGATTTCATCAACATGCTTCCTTCTTGCTCTTTGTGGAACATCAGATTTATCTTCTTCGTTGCTTTTTTTGCGATGTTGACAACGTAATAAATCTTTACCTTTATCACTATTTACATAGTCTAGTTCTATATTTATTGTAGTTTCTTTATTATGTGAAATTTTTTTTATTACTATATTACTTTTTCCCTCAAATGTCACGGGAAGTCCTATTTTTTTGAGTACAGTGCCAAATTCTTCTATGCATTCATCACCGCCATTTTTATGGCAGAAAAGTTCAAGGAAAGCAAACATATCAAGTTCATTCTTCATAGTAATACCTCCAATATGAAATTGAAATCTTAAATAACCTAAAACAATCTTATCTCACCTGAATTAGTCTTAACATCCATTTACTGAAGCAGCAGTATAAGGTATAATATATATAGAAAGTAAAGAGGAACGAAAGGTTTGAGAACACCTATGAAGGGTGTTGTAATTTGGAATAGAAAGGGGGAGATAAAAATGCATTACTTATATTATAAGCATCCAAAAGACATAAATATCCATTTTGTTGGTGAAACAATAATTGATGCAAAGGAATGTGAAGATATAAAAAAATCTCTTCAATTTGTTGGATTTCTTATCTTTAGAATTCTTTCAAAACAAGAAAAAGACATTAATCCGTTTTCAATATCGGTGAAAAACAAAAACAACAGAAGGATTATCAAGCTTTGCAAAAACGATAAAGTGATTTTGGTGATGATAGAAAATATTGTTGGAGAATGGGTAGTCAGAATCGATGGTTTGAAAGAAGATATCAAAGATTTCGTTATTGAATATACAGTTAAAGTATTAGCTGATAATAAGAAAAAGGCATAAGGATGTGATGCATATGAAAGCGATAAAAAAACATGAATGTAGAAAGTGCTTATATTACATAGGGAGAATAAAATTTCCTGTAAGTCCGTGTATGCAGTGTAGAGTATATGGTGGTGTAAATAAGCCAATAACTGGTGAATCAATAATAATAAAGAATGAAGCGTCGAATGGTATTAGTAAAGAAAGAGGGGTGAAAAGATGACAGAAGCAATGTTACGTCGCCAAATTAGACGGTATGGAAATGACGCGATACGCTTCAAGAATAAAGCTGATAGATGCTATGCAGCATGGAAAACATATGGTAATAAATTTGATTATCTGAATTCGCAGAGTTTTTACAAAGCATCTGAAAGAGCGGATCAGATTCGAAAGGAATATGAATCACAACTTCGTAAATTAGCCAAGTAAAAAATGAGGAGGAATTCAAATGGTACAGATGCATATTAACAGTAAATTAATACTGAGAGAAGATGACTTGATATATAATAATCATTTATGTAGAGGAATGATTAGGCCAAGAATGCTATGTGATTCTATTGAAGCACAAAAATGGCATAACAAACGCTGTTACAGTTACTATATCGAAGGGGGGATTTAAATATGCTATCTATAATCAAAGCGATAAAAATCATCACTATTTGGCTTTAAGGCGACTATTTAAATCACGGTATAGTTTATGAATTAATGGCAGTATTATCTAAAATTATATGAAAGCGGAGGTGAAATGGATATGTTCACAGTTATCGTTATTATCAAGGCAATAGCAAAGTCTATTTTATAATGTAAACTAACCAATTGTTAGTTTAATACATAATGAAATGATATAAAGCTTTGCAAAATATCTTAATAGAAAGGAGGGAAAACAATGAGTTCATTTTCAGAAAGACTTACTAATGCTGCAAAATCAGCTACAATTGGTGGCGGTGCAGGTGCATCACTGGGAGGTTCAGTCGTATCCGGTGTTAGTGCAGTTGGTGGCACCATATTCGGACCTGTTGGAACTTTCTTCGGAGCTACTGTTGGTGCTGGAGTAGGCGCGGCAGTAGGTGGCGCAATTGGTGCTGTAACTGGTTTTTTCGGCGGTTTGTTCGAAGATTAATCTAAAGTCTAGTATATTCTCAAATATGCCGTAGGGAATTTCTCTGCGGCATATTTTTTCATACGGTCATGTAACCACATTCTGATTGATCTATCTATGACTTCCTTTATATCGTCAAAATACATCTTGTCTATCCAATGGTCAACATAGTTTCGTTGACGTGAACGTGCCAAAGCCACTTTTTGAAATTTAAATACTACTTTATTGCAGATTTAAGTTCTTTAAAAATTTCTAAAGCTCCTTGAAGATTCTCAATGATATCATCAGCAAGTTCATCTGCTGGTGGAAGATTATCAAGATCAGCAAGAGACTTGTCCTTTATCCAGAAAATATCAAGACTCAGCTTGTCTCGCTTTAATATATCATCAATGCTGTATTTGCGGAAACGTCCCTCAGGATTAGTATCACTCCATGTTTCTGTGCGAGCATATCTATTTTCAGGATTATAGCATTTTACGAAGTCTTCAAGGTCGGCCTCTGCCATTGGATGCTGTTTGAGTGTGAAATGAATATTTGTACGGAAATCATATATCCAAACTTCTTTTGTCTGCATATCTGGACTTGCAGGTCGCTTATCAAAGAAGATAACATTCGCCTTAACACCTGGCTTATAGAAGATACCTGTCGGAAGTCTCAGAATTGTATGCAGATCGGTAGTTTCAATGAGCTTTCTGCGGACGGTTTCGCCTGCACCGCCTTCAAACAGCACGTTATCAGGAACGACTACAGCAGCCTTACCGGTAGATTTCAGTATAGTATTGATGTGCTGAACAAAGTTGAGCTGCTTATTGGAGCTTGTAGTCCAGAAGTCCTGACGATTATACACGAGATCTTCGTCCTCCTGTTCGCCTTCTTCATTTGTGAAGGTTATGGAGGACTTTTTGCCGAATGGCGGATTTGTCAGTACATAGTCATACCTCTCGCCTGAATCCATAAGCAAAGCATCTTTCTGCTCAACAGGTACATTACCATAAATATCTCCAATATTATGCAGATACAGATTCATAAGGCAAAGTTTAAATGTCATATTGACCAGTTCAACGCCGTGAAATGCTTCAGACTTCAAAAATTCTTTCTGTTCACGATCAAGAGTATAATTATCGGAATTAGCTATATATTCCTGTGCAGCAAGAAGAAATCCTCCACTGCCACAACAGGGATCGACCACAGTTTTCATAGGCTCAGGGCGAACGCACTTTACCATAGTTTTGATAAGCGGACGGGGAGTGAAGTATTGTCCTGCGCCGCTTTTTATATCCTCAGCATTCTTCTGGAGAAGTCCTTCATATATCTCTCCCTTGACGTCAGAGGACATAGCTACCCATTTTTCTTTGTCAATCATTGCAACGATACGGCTGAGGATAGCGGCGTTGCTTATTTTATTTGTAGCTCCTTTGAATATCTTTCCGAGAATACCGCCCTGTTCACCGAGCTTTTCAAGTATCTCACGATACTTGTCCTCAAGCTCTGCGCCTTTCAGCAGACTCATATCGTTCCAGCCGTAACCTTCGGGAATACCTGTCTTGCGCTTATATGGAGGACGTGAGTATTCATCGGACATTTTTAAGAATATTAAATATGTAAGCTGTTCCAAATAGTCACCGTATGAAACACCGTCGTCACGCAGTGGCGCACACATTCCCCAAACTTTGGAAACTATTGTGGTTGAGGTTTCAGACATTTTTACTCTCCTTTTTTGCTAATGTATAAAATCTTGTACCCAAAAATGTTGGTTCATCATTTTCGCAAACAATCGTTCCTTCATTTAAATCCATTACAATAGTTACATTTTGCGAATACTCATTTTTCAAAACATCAAAATATAAAAATTCAATGTTGGGCTTGAATAATTCAGTATCGGCATCAATATCAAATTCAATTTTAATTAGATATTCATCACCAGCTCTTATTCCACAAATCGGCATAGGATCACACTCGAAATCATCATTGTATTTTAAGGCATACACAAGATTAATTGCATGACCATTTCCTATGTTTTTAAGTTTGAAATAGTGAACTATGGTTTCCATTTCTTCTGATTTACAAAGGAAAAAATTCATACTAAAGTTTTCGTCATGAAGAGAACCAGATTGATGCTCCATTTGCAGGAATGGCATACACTGTATTCGGATTGATTCTTCATATTGATTCTTTTGTTCATTAAATTGTTCTTCAGCTTGTTGTTTTGTTATGTCAAATTGCCTTTTTGATTCCTCTAATTCAGCTTTTGCTTGTTTCTGGCTTTCTTCAAACTGCCGCTTGCTTTCTTCAAGCTGTTCTTTTGATGCTTCGGCAGCCATTTTATTAGCTTTCCAAATAAAGATTGTGGCAACAACATAAACTGCTGTAATAATAACCATTAACCAATCAGTCATTATAATCCTCCCTCAAAAGCCTGTTTAAGAATACTCTGCCTGAGAGCCTCTGCTTCCTGTAAAGCTGTATCTATTGTTTTTTCTATGCTGTCGCAGACGGACAGGCGGGATTCGATTTCTTTTATAGTTTTATACTGTAATTCTAAAGGGACAATAGGAATAGGCAGATTTGATAATACAGTTTTATTAATTGAAGCAAGATTTACAGTTTGCTTTCCATTTTTATAGAAATATTCTCGTGCAGTTCCTGCCATTGACCAATAAGCTATATACTCTGGTATAGCTAAAGAATTATTAATTCGTGCTTTGAAAATATGATTCTGATGAACACAATTAGCAACTTCATCTTTCCAAACAGTTCCTCTTCCAAGTTTATCTCTATCGCCACCTTCTGTATACAATACATCACCAAACTTTAACAAATATTTTTCACGTTCAGTTTTTTTTAGTTGGATTGTTTTAATTTGTGATAGATTGAGATAACCATTTTGTACATTTGCTACTCTAAGATATGGCAATTCAATTGAATCATTAGGTGATAGTTTTCTTCCCTTTGTAATTCCACCTGATATTTCAGCTATTTCATACAACAGCTTTTTATTCGCTTTTGATAAAGTGGGAAAAGCCTCTGATAAAATAGCCTGCCGATACACTTTCAGCTGCTCCTTAGTCTTTTTCAGCGTTTCAACGCCGCTGTCAAGCTGAGAGAAAAGCTCCTCGATACGGGTGACTATGCGGTGTTGTTCTTCGAGGGACGGCACATACAGCTCAAAAGACTTTAGTAACTCCTGATTAAGATGCGGTGTTCCTGTTCCTTTAATGCTTGTATTAAGTTGAACATACCTTCCTTGAATGAAATGATAAATATACTCAGGTAGAACCGAGCTGTCAATATCTATTCTTGCAAGTGTTGAACCGACATAACCTTTAATTGCTCTACCTACTAATCCTGATCTAGAACCGTCGCAGACGATAAGCAGATCGCCATCTTCACAAGGTTGGCACTTCTCACCATCAGTATAATTATCAATTATTTTTTGCTCAAATGCTTTTATGTCAACATATGGCATATAGCCGTTTTCTTGTTCTTTAGTGATAAGATTTGGCTTTTTGCCTTTATTTATTGATATTAAATCATTAATCTTCTTTTTCATATTTACTTGCTTTCTATAAGATTATTATCTTCTTGTTGCTTCAAGCCACTTTCTTTCACATTCAAAACAGCCTTTTTCAGTTTTGGGAATAAGTTTATGATTTAATCCCCAACAATTCGGACAATAATGAATTTCATCCGCATCATCTTTAAGAGTTATATAGTTTTCTTTATGCATTATTATTCTGCTTTCTAAATCATTAGCCTTTTTTAATTCTTCATTTTCTTGAGTAAGTCTAACATTTTCATTTATCAAATCAAGAGCTTGCTGAGTAAGATCAATAATTTGCTGATTCAGTTCAAGATCATTATATTGTCTTACTATTTTGGAAATATTCTTTACTCCGTCGAGAATGTTCATAATGCTCCTCCATTATTCTATTCGCATTTCTATTACAATCTATTTTATTATTAGATTCTGAACCTGAGCTTACATATATTACATTCGAGGCAATCTCCTCCACTATAATACCTTTGCTGTAACTGAATAAGATGTTTTTCTTTTCCCCAACAAGTTGCGCAGTATTTCACAGATTCTGAATCATCCGAAATTGTTACAAATGGTTTGTCATGCCTTTGTATTTTGTTTTCTAAGTCATTAGCATTTTTTAACTCTTCATTCTCTTGAGTTAATCTGACATTTTCATTTATTAAATCTAATGATTGTTGTGTCAAATCTATAATTTGTTGATTCAACTCAATATCATTGTATTTCTTAACCATAGCAAGTATATTTTTAGCGGTATCAAGCAGTCCCATAGTAATCCTCCTTTAAGCAACCAATACCTCATTCATTTCTAATAATAATTCTTCGTAGCTGTCACTGAAAACTTCATAGAATCTGCCGAGACCGCCCTTATGGTCAAAGGGATTTAGGTCAAGGTCTTCAGGCTCGATACTGAGAGAAGCTATTATGTGATCTTTTATAAGTCTGAGCCATTCCATTTGCTCCTCTGTGAAATGAACCGCACCTGCATTTCTGCGGAGAGTCCACTGCATGAAATTATAGTTGACCTTGTCAGCAAACGGCTGTAAATTGTCTGTATATCCCATTTCAAAGCGAATGATAGAGATTAGATCTGTGAGCTGAGCCATAGTGCCGCGCTTTACCTTATCAGGCTTCTTTATGGCATAGCAGTCCCACAGACGCTCGACAGTAATACCTTTGCTTTTCAACTTTTCATATAGCTTTTTCAGGCTTTCTATCGCCATAGGACGATTTTTATAGCTTTCATTGTAAATGATACGGAGCGCAATTATTTCGTCCTTGTTTTCTTCAATGAACTCATGGAAAGTCTGGATAGTTCTGTCAACGTTCTTTTCCTGCTCGGAGTCAAAGTCAGCAAACAAAACAGTGTCAAGGTTTACGTTATCAATTATCTGCTCATGACTTCTGCGGATATTCTCAATGAAATCTCTATTATCTGGATCATAGAACGGCTTTACTGCTTCATCAATGAGCTCTTTCTGTGCCTCTGCGAGCTGTTCATCATCAGGCTCTGAAACCTTTAAAGTGTTCAAAGCTCTCTGCATGATAATTTCTTCATCAAAAGCGTTGAGGAGAGCTTCAGCAAGTTTACCTGCAGGAGTTCCAATATTTTGCTCGAAGTCCTTACGCTCATTCTGCGTCATCTGACTGTTAAGACGTACAAGACGGTTTGCAAGAGAAGTCAGTGTGTCCTCGTCCTTTGCTCCCAATGCGACATTGAGCATTAGCTCCTTCATTGAAACAGTCGGCTTACGTTCCAGTGTTCTTGTTTCGGTTTTCTTTGATTTTGTAACGCCGACGGCATCAACGATAACAAAGTGATCTTTATTATCAGTAGCAGACGGTGAGACTTTTTGCAGATCGTCCTTACCGAGTGTTCTTGTGCCGCGCCCTTTCATCTGTTCGAAATAATTCTTACTGCGAACATCACGCATGAATATAAGACACTCTATAGGCTTGACGTCTGTACCTGTTGCAATCATATCAACAGTAACGGCAATTCTCGGATAATAGCTGTTTCTGAATTCTGCAAGTACTGTTTCAGGATTAGCGGCTGAGTAAGTAACCTTTTTGCAGAATTCATTGCCCTCTCCGAATTCCTCGCGTACTATCTGGATTATATCATCAGCGTGACTGTCAGTTTTTGCAAATATAAGAGTTTTAGGAACTTCTTTACGTCTGGGAAACAACTTTGTGTACAAATTCGCTTTGAATGTCTGTATTACAGTTCTGATCTGACTTGGATTGACTATATCACGGTCAAGCTGGGTAGGCTTATAGTTCACATCTTCATCAAGCTGCTTCCACCGCTTTTCTCTTGACATCCGATTTCGTGATTCTATGAGCTGCTTCATTATATGAGCACCATTTTTACCAACATTAGTCTCAATCAGGAATATATCTTCACCAACGTTAACACCATCAATGATAGCCTGTTCTCTTGAATATTCACTTACTACATTCTGATTGAAGTACGCAAAGGTTCGCTTGTCCGGAGTTGCAGTAAGTCCAACAATAAATGCATCGAAATATTCAAGTACTTGATTCCAGACATTGTATATAGATCTATGACATTCATCGACAATTATGCAGTCAAAGAACTCAGGCGGATATTTTTCGTTATATATTACTTCTTTTGGAGATTTTTTCTCTAAAGACGTTACCTCCTCAAGAGAAATTTCATCTATGGATTCATCGGTTTCTTCTCCGCTAAGAATGGAATACATTCTTTGAATTGTGCTGATACATACCTGTACATCGGATGGTATGTATGAATTTTTTAGCCTGCGAACACCATATATTTCTGAAAATGAACGGTTATCATCATTTGGACGATATGCAAGAAATTCACGTTCTGCCTGTTCACCAAGGCTCTTGGTATCAACAAGAAAGAGAATACGGTTCATCTTGCCGAATTTAAGCATACGATAAGCAGCTGTTATGGCAGTAAAGGTCTTTCCCGCACCTGTAGCCATTTGAACTAATGCTCTGGGTTTGTTCTCAGAAAGAGATATATCTAAGTTTTTTATAGCAGTTATCTGACAATCACGGAAACCAGTGCCATCAAATTCCGGAAAACGCTTCATATTATTCCTTATAGTATCGTTCTTTCTTATTAGACCGGCTAATGTTTCAGGTCTATGAAAAGAGAATACTGTTCGTGAACGATATTTAATATCATCATAATCAGTGAAGCGGGTAAGCTTATCAGTTGCTTCATATGCAAATCGTATTCTATATTCGCTTTTAATCCACTTAAATGTACTATTGGCATATCGAGAAGACTGTCCCTCGACAGTCGTAATATTCTCGCCTTCTTCACTTTTCTTGGCTTCTACTACACCAACAGGTGTTCCGTTTACGAAAAGCGCATAGTCAACCGGTCCGGTATCTGTCGGGAATTCACATACAGCGACGCCGACAGCAGCATTGGGATTTAGTTTTTTTATCTCTTGGATAATCCAACCTGATGATTTCAGTTTTTCATCAATTATTTTTCTTGCTTTCTGTTCAGGCGTCATATTTTCAACACTCCTTTACAAAAATATACAATTTACCAATAATAATTATAGCACATTTTAACACATAAGTCAATGCAACATCATTAGTTATTATCCTTCCTGACATAGCCACCAATTATATAAAACGGCAAGTTTACAGCAAGTTCTACTTCCTGATTTTCTCCACATAAACCTCAAACGCAATCTCTCCATTTTCAGCCTTATCCCTGAGCTCAAGAGCATAATCTGCCCATTCGGCAAACTCAGATTGAGTCATTTTCTTTTTCATATAACGTGCGTAATGCTGCTTGTAGGCTTTGCTGTAAACATTCCAGCATGGATTATTCTTTATTTTATCAGCGTATTTCTTCCTGTGTCCCATATCACGGCATGTTCTACCATCCATCCCTTCAATCTCTCTTGTGCAGTAATCTGAGAAAAGACCTGCTGTGAGAAGAAAGTATTTACCGCAGTAACCGCATTTCTTCGGCAGATAATGGAATTCCAGACCTTTGAACAATTCAATATACAGATAGCCTCCGAGCGTTGTGAAAGTATAGTGCTGACACAGTTCGGAGGTCTTTCTTTTTCTCAGAACCTCATAGGATAACTGCATTTCTCCTGACGGCTCTAACCGTTCATACTGATACAGGATATTCTGTGGTCTGTCATTGAAGTCAGCAAGAACCTGCGCAGTTTCGTTATTATCAAGATAACGGCTTTCACTATGTATCTTCTCTAAGAATGGTTCAAAAGTACGCTTTACACGGATGATATCCTCTATAAAAATACGCATTTCCGTCGCAAAGGCTTTCAACTGATCATTGAGTATGTATATATCTCTGAGAAGCTCTGCGTCCTCCATTTCATCAGAAGCGATACGCACATAAAAATGATAATGCTCCTTTGTATCAGCATCTTCAATTTCGTCTTCTTCAAATGCCCAGCTATGCATATTGAGTATCCTTCGTAATGTATCCCGCTGTATATCCATAACACTATACGGCGGAGTATTGGCTATCATTTGCTCTATTTTTGCATAGAAAGAAATCGCCCCCTGAAACAGCTTTTCACTTTCATTGGCTTCACGCATATCTTCGGGATAATGCAGTATAGCTTCATATCGTTTGCATTCCGAATAAAGCTTATCAAGCTCACGATAGCGTTTATCAAGTATCTTTTCAAGAATTTCACCCAGTACATATTTCTTTTCACCATTTATGTATACAGTATTTCCGTTGAAGTAAGCTGAAAAACCTGTCATAGCTATTCTCCTTTAGCTGTTATTTTATTCATTGTATCACATCTATTATCTATAGTCAACTCAGAAGAATTACATAGAAAAAATTATTTTTGCCAATTTTGTTAGTAGAGACTTTTTTTAGATGCTGGATTTCACGATAGAAAAATAAAAATCAGCGTAATCAAGCAATTTATACTGCATATTTTCAAAAATAGATGTTACATCTGAAAAAGTAGAGTATATACGAAAATAGATGTGAAATAGTTGTAAATAGAGTATGCCTATCACATCTATTGACTTTAATGTTTGGGTTGGCTATAATGGGATAGCAGCGTTGCAGAAGAAGCTTGAAAACAGAATATCTCACATCATGTTGCTGAAAATGGGAGCACATAATTGTGCAATGCTACAAAGTTGAAAACTATTTTTTCAATATTCAACTGTTTTCCGTTGAAAAAGTTCCCATTCCCGCCTATTTATACATACAGCTTTAAGCGTATGTCAGCAGAAACGCTGATCTTATTTAATGGAGGTATTCACATGAATACAAAAACAAGACGTGTACTAACGATCAAAGAGGCGGCACAGCTTATCGAGGGACTGACGGAATACCGTATCAGGCAGATGTGCATTTCAGGACAGCTTCCGTGCTTTATGGCAGGCAAGAAGTACCTTATTTCCGAGGAAGCTCTGATGAAAGCCGTATTCGGTCACTATGAGCCGGAAGGTGGTGATGCTGCATGAATATCTTTGAGAGGATTCGTGATAGCGTTACCATGACTCAAGTGGCGGAGCTGTACGGAATCGACACAAGGCGGAGTATGATAAACTGTATCTTTCATGATGACAAAACTCCGTCTATGAAACTCTACGACGACCATTATTACTGTTTCGGCTGCGGAGCTTATGGGGATGCGGCATCATTTGCAGCACAGATAACGGGCTTGTCCCAGTATGAAGCAGCAAAGCAACTATGTTCCGCATTCGGTATCGTACACAACAGCAGTGAACCATTCATAAAGCCCATAATACAGCGGGAGACTCAGCGTGAACAGGAAACGAAAGTTTACCGCATACTCTCGGATTACTACCGTATGCTGAAAAGATTCCGTGAGGGATATGCTCCGCAGAATATCGAAACAAAGCCGTCACCGCAGTTCACGGAAAGTCTGGCAAAGCTGGACGAGTATGAGAACTACTGCAATATTTTCATAAGCGGTACGCAGGAGGAGCGCAGGGACTTCATCGAAAACAGAAAGGAGGCAGTTGAATATGCGAGAAAACGGCTCAGCGAATACCATAGAAATGACCGAAGGGGGCAAACCGTGGGAACCCGTCCCCGAATGGCTGGACGACAAGAGCATAAACGAGGTGCTGTTCTGTGAGGAGTTCCTGTCCGAGCACAAACTAATCTGCGTAAACAGCTGCTTTATGGGAGTTAACGGCGTTATGGACGACAGGACTATCGACAATCTCATCTATGAAAAGCTGAAACCTCATATTCAGAAATCCGTTGCAGTCAAGGTAAAGCAGCTGTGTCAGGCTATGAAGCTGGACGCACATTCCGAGGAAATAGTTCCCGACATGAACGAGATACACTTATTAAATGGTACGCTGAACGCTAATACGGGCGAATTTTCACTGGAGAAAAAATTCTGTTTCGGACGTATCAATAACAGCTATAATCCTAATGCAGCTCCACCCGAGAAGTTCTTATCATTCTTGTCAGAACTTCTTATACCTGAGGACATTCTCACGTTACAGGAATGGTTTGGCTATTTGCTGATACCGAGTACAAAGGCGCAGAAAATGCTGACTATTATAGGCAACGGCGGTGAGGGCAAGAGCCGTATCGGAGTTCTGCTGAAAAACATTTACGGCAGGACAATGTCCACAGGAAATCTCTATACTCTTGAAACAAACCGCTTTGCCCGTGCAGCACTGGAGAACGCTTATCTTTTCCTTGACGACGATATGATAATGGAAAAGCTTTCTGAGACAAACGTACTGAAAACAATTATCACAAACGAGGGAAAAATGCTTATCGAGAAGAAAGGCATACAGCCTTATTCAGCAAACATTTATGCAAAGCTTATGTCATTCGGAAACGGTTCGCTGAAATCTCTCACGGATAAATCCGACGGATTCTTCCGCAGGCAGATAATTATTACCACGAAGCCCAAACCCGAAAACAGAGTTGATGATCCTTTCCTTGTGGAGAAATTTATTTCCGAAAAGGAAGGAATACTTCTGTGGTCGCTGGAGGGATTACAAAGATTGATGAATAATAATTTCAGCTTTACAATCAGCGAAAGAACGGCAGAAAATCTCAGGAACAGCATGAAGGACAGCAGCAACATTATTGGTTTCTTAGAGGACGAACAGTTCGTTAAGTTCGGAAAAGAACTTGAATGCTCCACAGCAGATTTGTACAGCGGCTATTGTCACTGGTGCGCTATTAACAGTACCGATATCATGAAAAAGGAAATGTTCAACCTGTGGCTGAAACAGAACCATGAGAAGTACAAAATCGAGTATTGTGCAAACGTCCAGAGTCATGAAAACAGTAAAAGAGCAAGAGGCTATCGCGGCATTGATACAAGCTACAGAAATAATCTCAGATGAAATTGAAAAATGCTGTGTTTGCTGTGTAGGGTGTGTATTTGCCGATTCTGCGTTGGTTGTTTTACACACCGATACACAGCAACGGAACAGCAGGTGTGTAAAAAGCTCCGCGATATATAGCCGTTTACACATCATACACAGCAAACACACCGATTTTGAAATCCATTTCAGTTTTTTCAGAAAGGGAAAAATCACAATTCCCGAAAAAGTTATCAGGCACTGAAGTGCAGTTTGGAAGGGAGCAAGCATAGCAAGTGTCTGTACACTTTGCGTTTTTTCTGAAAATCCGTACTTGCTCTTTTGGTGGG
>JAEEGL016570261.1_pt1 | contig 18582 bp, 12 predicted proteins | sample 9134231 | NCBI WGS metagenome assembly JAEEGL01 (sample SAMN16246548, study PRJNA631951) | gut metagenome | biome: gut microbiome; feature: rumen; material: fiber-attached | host: Bos | place: Iran: Karaj | collected 2018-10 | reverse complement strand
GGTCGGCGGCCTGCTGGATCTGCAGCGCGGTATGGGCGGCGCGCAGCGAATATTCGGTGGTCAGCTGGTCGGGCTTGGCCTGGCCGGTAATCTCGTTGACGAAATCATGCAGGAAGGTCGAGGCCGTGTTGGCGGGGCATTTCAAGGCGCGCGGTTTCTTGTCGCGGGAGGTCGCGAACATGACGGTGGCGTCATTGTTGTTGCATTCGAGGACGCCATCGTCGCCGTGCACGGTGATTCGCCAATACTGGGGCACCTCGTAGCCGCAGGTGTCGGGGGAGAGATAGGAGACGTCGCCGATCACGCCGACGTCGTTGGAGAGCTTGAGCATGAACTGGGCGCAGTCCTTGAACCACGGGGTGGCGGAGGCCTTGCCGTTCCAGACGCGCGCGCCAGTGACCTCGGCGACCTGCGCGCCTGTGAGCCACTGGACGGTGTCGATCGCGTGCACGCCGATGTCGTTGATGGTGCCGCCGTGCTTCCCAGGCTCGAAATACCAGCCAGGGCGCTTCGCCAGCATCAGCGGATGCTGCCCGTTGATGGAAATCGTCCGCACCTTGCCGATGTCCCCCGCGAGAATCTTCTTGCGCATCAACTGCACCGCGCCAAGCCAGCGCAGGCCGAACATGCACCCGACCTTGAGCCCTGACTTCCGCGCCAGTTCGATGATCTTGTCGCATTCCGCCAGGGTGGTGCACATCGGCTTGTCGGAGAGCACATGGCGTCCCGCGCGCAGCGCCTGGATCACCAGCGACCCGCGCCGCCCGTAGTAGTCGCCGATGCCGATGATGTCGCTCGGGGTCTCCGCCAGCATCGCGTCCACCGACGAATGCGTGATGCGCACGCGCGGGTCGTCCTGGTACGCGTGCCGCGTCTTCGCGTTCTCCTCGCAGACCGCCACGAGTTCGACCCCCTTCATCTTCGAGGCCTCCTCGATGAGGCTGAATATGTGCTGATGGCGAATGCCGACGATGGCGAGTTTCATGCCCATGACGGGAGTACCTTCTTCCCTCTCTTGTGAACCACTGCAAATTGGCAGTGACGGCGTAAAGCAAAACACAAAGATACACCCTTTCTCGCCAATGTCAAGCCACAATCGGCATTTTTCAGACAAATTCTTGCCCCCCAGCCAGGGCGGACCTGGTAAAACCCATGCGGCGGGTTGCAAAGCGGGGCGGGGTGGTTATAGTAATGGCAATCTGGTTACCAATGGTTTTGGCGTATGAAAATCGTTTCGGGAGGCAGAATGAGACAGGTTTTTGCGTGGTTGTTGCTGGCGTTGTGCGCGTGGGGCGGGGAGCAGGTGATCCAGGCGGTGCGCGTGGGGGCGCCAGTGTATTTGGACGGCCGCCTGGACGAGGCGGCGTGGCAGGGGGCTCCGGTGTGCGATGCGTTTGTGAACACGGAGACGAAGGCAGCGTCGCCGCTGAAGCACCGTGTGCAGGTGCTGTATGACGACCAGGCGATCTATCTTGGGATCTGGTGCGAGGAGCCGAATGTGTCGGAGATGAAGTTGCCTCCGCGTCCCCGTGACGGGGGGCTGTTCCAGCAGGACAGCGTGGAGGTCATGCTGGATCCAGGGCGCACGCAGGAGGTGTACTGGCATTTCATGGTGGGGGCGCAGGGGTCGATCTACGATGCGTACCGCGACCAGGGGATCGGGATCATCGAGGAGGCGTGGAACGGGGTGTGGGCGGCGCGGTCGTTCATCGGGGACGGGTATTGGTCGTGCGAGATGAAGATACCGTTCTTCAACTTCGCGCGGCGGCGTCCGCTGTCGGGGGAGTGGGGGGTGAACGTGATTCGGAACCGCAGGACGAGTCAGCGCGCGAACTACGGGATCGCGGGGGTGTTTCACCAGCCGCCGAAGTTCTGGCGGCTGTCGGGGCTGGACTGCGACCTCACGCCATACCAGGTGGAGTTGTCGACGCTGACGACGGCGACGGGGGTGGACGCCCGCGGGCAGGGATACCTGGAGACGGCGACCTCGATCGCGAACTTCACGGGGGCGGCGCAGGTCTACTTCGCGGAGAACTACGTGAAGACGGCGACGGGGGAGGTGGTCTTCTCGAAGCCAGTTCAGGTGAAGGCGGCGGCGGGGGGGAAGGCGGCGCTGGAGCTGCCTCCGGCGGCGCTGAAGGAGCCAGGCGAGCATGTGAACATGGTGCGCGTGGCGGATGCGTCGGGGCGCGTGGTCGCCTACCGCGAGGCGAAGACGGAGGTGGGCTTCACGCCGATCGCCATTCGGATGATCGACCCGCACTACCGCTACAGCGTCTTCGCGACGCAGAAGCTGCAGACGATTGCGCTGGACATTGAACTGAAACTGCCTGCGGAGGCGCGGAAGGACAAGACGCTGTCGGTCGCGATCGGGGCGCCAGGGAAGGCGCCAGTGTGGGCGAAGGAGTACCGCGGGCCCGAGGCGTTGACGAAGATCCGCATCCCGAACGCGGGCTTCCCCGAAGGGCGTTTCCGCGTGGAGGCGCGGCTGCTGGACGCGAAGGGCGAGCAGGTGAAGTTCGCCACGGCGGGGTGCCCGCTGTGGAAGCTGCCCTACAAGGCGGGGGAGACGTGGATTTCCAAGGACGGGCGGATCATGCGGGAGGGGAAGCCAGTCTTCACCATCCGCACCAAGTACGGGTGGATACCGTGGCTGGAAGGGGCGAACCTGCACGTCGGCATGGGCGGGCGGCCGCAGGGCATCAAGCCAGGGGAACTTTGGGCGAGCGGCGACATCGTCTACCGCATGGCGGGGCGGCGCATCCCGGAGTTCCGCAAGTCGATGCAGACGGGGGCCTTCGACAAGAAGCACATCGACCAGATGCGGGGCTATGTGCGGCAGTACCGCGACGTGCCTGAGCTTCTGGCGTGGCTGTGGTTCGACGAGCCGTCGAGCGATTCGCTGCTGCCGTCGGCGCTGGAGGCGCTCTACGAGGTGGTGAAGGAGGAGGATCCGTATCACCCCGTCTGGGGGAGCGATTCCCCGACGCACCATTACGTGCAGTCGATGGATGTCCACGAGCACCATCCGTACCCTGCGGTGCGGGGGCCGCGCGGCACCATCAGCGACTGCAGGGACATCGCGTTCAAGGCGGATTCGATGCGGCACGGCCAGGAACGGCTCTACCACAAGACGGCGCTGGCGTTCACCGACATGGCGATCAACAAGTGGGACTGGCGGCTGGGCTTCCGCGACAGCCGCATCCCGTCGGTGCAGGAGTTCCACAACCAGATGATGATGGCGCTCGCGGTGGGCTGCAACCACATCCAGTGCTATGGCAACGAGGCCTACTGCTATCCCGAGGTCTATGTCGGGTGGTTCGGGCTGGTTCCTGAAATGCGGTATGTCGGCGACCACGCGCTGCAGGATCGCCATCCAGTGCAGCCGTCCTGCACTGGCTCGAAGGACGTGCGCCGCATCGCGACCGACACCGACGACGGATACTTCCTGGTTGCGTCGAATGTCTCGATGGACAAGTGCCGCATCACCTTCACGGGGCTGCCGAAGCACCTGAAGCGACTCCACGTGGTCGCCGAGAACCGCACGGTCGCGGTGAAGGACGGCGTGATGTCGGACGACTTCGGGCCATGCGAAGGCCGCGCCTACGTCGAGAAGACGCCGCCGCCGCTGGCGGGGGTGGCGGAACTCTCGGCGCGGGTCGAGGACGCCTGGCGGAAACTCGCCAAGCCTGGAAATCTCCTGTTCCAGCGCGGCATGAACGAGACGGTGGAACTGGACGCCTCGACCGTGGTCGTCAACCACGGCGCGGGCGGCGTGGACGTGAATCTGTGGCATGTCTGCGACGGCACCGTCCCGACCAAGAGCGGCGGCTACGGGCTGCTCTTCTGGATGAGCCATCCAGAGGATCGCAGGCCGTGGGTGGAGTTCGCGCCGAAGAAGCGCCCGTTTGCACTGGGGCGCGTCGTCATCGACACGCTTGACCATTCGCTGGCGAAGTTCCACATCGAGGTCTTCGCGGGCGGCGCGTGGAAGACGGTCTACACGTGCGCGGACGGCACGAAGGCAGACCACTTCGAGTGCGCGTTCACGCCCGTGGCGAATGCCGAGCGCTTCCGCATCGTCGTCGACGAACCCGCGGGGAAAGTGTCCCGCCCGCGCTACATGCCGCAGGTGAAGGGGACCGTCGCCCGCATCGGCGAGGTCGAGGCTTACGCGAAGTAGCGGACAGTTTTCAATGGATTGGTCCATGTTTTTCCAGGAGGAACAATGATGATTCGGAAGAGTTTGGCGCTGGCGGTGCTGGCGGCGTGCTGTGTGCTGCGGGCGGCGGAGGTGGATCCAACGCTGTATCTGCCGTTTGAGGAGCAGGACGGGGCGGCGGTCTGCGTGGACTTGCGGGACGCGAAGCGGGTGTGCAAGCTGGTCAACCCGAAGCGCTATTCGTTTGTGCCAGGCAAGTCGGGCAAGGCGCTGTCGCTGGCGAACGCAAAGGAGAAACTGTCCCCTGCGGAGAATCCGAACGCTGGGGCGGATGTGGTGAACTTCTGGGACGACGACTACGCGAAGGCGATGAGCATCGAGGTATGGGTGCGGATCGCGGAGGATGTCGAGTACCGCCGCTGCCTGATGTACATCCTGCAGTGCGGCAGCCAGTACGGGCCTGGCTTCTCGCTCTACTACAACTGGCAGTATTTCCAGTTCCTGACGGGGCCAGGCGGCAAGCCGAAGGAGACCCTGGTGGTGCAGGCGCCCGTCGCGGATCTGCGCGGGCAGTGGGTCCACATCGCGGTGACCTGCGACGGCGTCAAAAAAGCCGCCCGCATCTATATTAATGGCGAATGCCGCATGGAGAAGACGGACTACGTCATCTTCCCGCCGCGCAACAAGAAACAGGCGCTGGCCATCGGGCGCAGCGGCCTCGCGCGCGGCTGGCGCGGGGATATCGACGAGCTGAAGATCTACAAGCGGGTGCTGACGCCAGTCGAGATCCTCGAACACGCCAAGTTCGGACTTTAGGAGAAAAAAACGGAGCAAGACGAAAATGTTCAAATGGTATGACTACATGATCATCATCATCCCCGTCATCTGCGTTTTCGCAATGGGGATCTATGTCCGCCGCTTCATCAAGGGGGTGGCGGACTTCCTGTCGGCGGGGCGCCTCGCGGGGCGCTACCTGATGGCGTGCGGGGACGTGGCGAACGCGCTCTCCATCATCACGCTGCTCTCCTACGTCGAAATCCACTACAAGACGGGCTTCGCGCTGGCCTTCTGGAACAGCACCCTGCTGCCCATCGGCATCTTCCTGGGGCTGGCGGGATACTGCACGTACCGCTTCCGCGAGACCAAGGCGATGTCGATCGGGCAGTTCATCGAGATGCGCTACAGCCGCAACCTGCGCATCTTCGCCGCCGCGCTGCGCTCGATTTCCGAGATGCTGGCGAACATGATCATGCCCGCGCTCGCGGCGCGCTTCTTCATCAACTTCCTGGGACTGCCGTCGCATTTCACCTTCCTGGGCATCCGCATGGAGACCTTCGTGGTCATCATGGTCGTGAGCCTGGTGATGGCCATCTCCATCATCCTGATGGGCGGGATGCTCTCCATCATGGTCACCGACAGCCTGCAGGGGCTCTTCCTCTATCCGCTGCTCGTCACCTTCGTGATCTTCATCCTCACCAAGTTCTCCTGGAGCAAGGAGATCTCCGTCGCGATGATGGACCGCGGCCCTGGCGAGAGCTTCATCAACCCGTTCGACCTCAAAAATCTGCGCGACTTCAACTTCCTGATGTTCGGCGGGACGGTGCTGTCGACCTTCCTGCACCGCGCGAGCTGGTTCGCCTCGGGCAGCACGGTCGCCCGCAGCGCGCACGAGCAGAAGATGGCGGGGCTGCTGGGCAGTTGGCGCCAGACCATGACCTCCGTCTTCTACGTGCTGATTGCCATCGGCATCATCACCATCCTCAACCACGTGGACTTCGCGCCGAAGGCGAAGGTGATCCGCAATGAACTCGTCACCAAGGTCGCCAACGACGTCATCAAGGACGAGAAAATGCGCGCGGAGATCATCGATGCGGCGGCGGCGATCCCCGTCCACCACCACACCTACGGCGTCGATGAGCCGCTGACCGACAAGAAGAACCTGGACACCCCGTATCTGGAGGCCGCCGAGGGCGTGATGCAGTCGCACGAGGACGGCATGAAGAACTATCCGCAGTTCAAGGCGCTCTACTTCCAGTTGATGACCACGGTGACCCTGCGCAACATCCTGCCGAACGGCATGCTGGGGCTCTTCGTCCTGATGATGATCCTGGCGATGGTCTCGACCGACGACAGCCGCATCTACAGCGCGGCGGCGACGATCATGCAGGACGTGATCCTGCCGCTGAAGAAGGGCGGCTTCACGCCGAAGCAGCACCTCTGGTGCATCCGCGGGGTGGCGATCGGCATCGGCGTCTTCTTCCTCATCGGCTCCTACTACATGTCGCAGATGGACTACATCTCGCTCTTCGTGGCGATCACGACGGCGCTGTGGCTGGGCGGCTGCGGCCCCGTGCTGACCTTCGGCCTCTACAGCCGCTTCGGGACGACGGCGGGCGCGTGGACCTCGCTGATCACGGGGGCGACCTTCTCCGTGATCGGGCAGTTGATGCAGCGCAACTGGGCCAACCACATCTACCCGTGGCTGGACCGCCATGGCTGGGTGGAGCCAGTGGGGAACTTCCTGACGCGGGTCTCGAAGCCGCTGAACCCGATCGTGGTCTGGGAGATGTCGCAGAAGAAGTTCCCGATCAACAGCTACGAGATCTCCCTGTTCACGACGATTGTCTGCCTGATCCTCTATTGCGTGGTCTCGAAACTGACCTGCAAGGAGCCCTTCAACCTGGACCGCATGCTGCACCGCGGCATCTACGCCGAGCCAGGCAAGATCGTGATGCGGACCGACTGGAGCATCAAGAACATCGGCAAGCGCCTGATCGGGATCACCCCCGAATACTCCAAAGGCGACAAGTGCATCGCCTGGGCGCTCTTCATCTACTCCTTCGGCTACTCGTTCCTGGGCATGTTCGTGCTGCCCGCCACGTGGAACACCCTGGCGCGCATCCCTGGCCTCCACATCAAGCCGTGGCCAGTGACCTGGTGGAGCAACTACTACTGCCTGTCGCTGCTGATCGTGCCCGCCACCATCGCCAGCATCTCGCTCTTCTGGTTCGGCATCGGCGGCGTCCGCAACATGTTCGAGCTGATCCGCGACCTCAAGAAGCGCGTCGTCAACAATCTCGACGACGGCCGCGTGGAAGGCAATGTCTCGCTCGCCGACAAGGCCCAGTTCGAGGAGGCCGAGAAGCGGCAGGGCGCGAAAGAGGCGAAGTGAGGCTTCCGCACATGCGGATTCTGGACGCGCATACGCACATCGGCTCCTGCGGCTGGAGCGGCCGCAGGAGCGATTTCGCCACCCCGTCGGAGTCGATAGACTTCCTGCGTGGGGGCGGCGTGGAGATGGCGGTGACGGCGCCGTGGCAGGCGGTGCTGGGCGAATGCGAACGGGACTTGGACGAGGGGAATGCCGAGGCGCTGTCGTTGCATGCCAGATATCCGGATTTCATCTATCCAGGCTGCGTGCTGGACTGCCGCTGGCCGAAGCGCTCCCTCTTCTGGCTGGAGCAGTTCCGAAAAGAGGGGTTCCGCTGGGTGGGAGAGATCGTCCCGAAGGCCCTGGAGAAGGAGCACCCCCTCACGCATTCCGCCTGGGACGACCTCTTCGGCTATGCGGAGGAGCACGGAATGGTGGCGCAACTCCACAACACCAGCGGCACCGCGCTGGTGGCAAAGGCGCATCCACGCTTGCAGATCATCGGCTCGCACCTCTATCCGCCTGTGATGGACGAGTTGGCCGCGCTGCCCAATGTGATGCTCGACATCAGCGGCGTGAACGGCGGGCTGTTTCTGCGTTCGCTGGCGAATGCGCGCGCGCAGTTCGGCGCGGCGCGACTGCTGTTCGGGACCGACTACGAAGGCTATGACCCGCGCTGCTTCATCCTGCGGGTGAAGGAGACTTTCCTCCCCGAGGAGCAGCCCAGCGTATTTTCCGACAATCTGCTTCGGTTGCTGCAGCGGCGGTGACATGCGTGTAGAAAACTCAACAGAGGAGTGCGGGAAATGGAGCAATTGTTCAGGCTGGTGGAGGCGGCGGGGGAGCGCCATGCGGCGGAGATGATCGGGCTGGGGGAGGAGATCTGGCGGCATCCCGAGACGGGGTACCGCGAGGTGAAGACCTCGCGCGCGGTGGCGGAACGGCTGCGCGCGGCGGGGCTGCCAGTCGAGGAGGGGCTGGCGCTGACGGGAGTGCGCGCGGTGCTGGACACGGGGCGCCCTGGGCCGACGATCGGGGTGGTCGGGGAACTGGACGCGCTCTTGCAGCCAGGGCACCCCGCGGCAGTGGGCGGATGCGCGCATGCGTGCGGGCACCACACGCACGCCTCGGCGATGTACGGGGCGGCGCGGATTCTTCAGGAGCCTGAGATCCTGGGCGAACTGTGCGGACGGATGGTGTTTCTGGCGTGTCCTGCGGAGGAGGGGATCGAGATCGGCTACCGCGCGGGGCTGATCGAGGCGGGGAAGATCTCGTGCATCGACGGCAAGTCGGAACTGATTCTGGAAGGGGCCTTCGACGACATCGACCTGGCTTTCATGAACCACCTTGGGTGCGGCTACGGCACCAACAACTGCAACGGGGTCTTCGTGAAGAAACTGGTCTTCCGCGGCAAGAGCTGCCACGCCTCCTATCCCTCGGGCGGCATCAACCCGCTGAACAGCCTCGAACTGGCGCGGCACGCGATTGCGCTCCTGCGCGAGGAGGCGGGGACGATGTTCGGCGCACGCATCCACGGCATCATCTCCTCCGGCGGCCAGGTGCCCAATACCTTCCCAGGCGAGGTGACGATGGAATACATGGTGCGGGCGTCCAATATCGCGGACATGCGGAAACTCTCGGAGCAGTTCGACCAGGCGGTGCTGCACTGCGGCCAGGCCTTCGGCGGCAGCGTGGAGATCCTGTCGTTCCTGTCGGGGCTGCCGCTGAACAACAATGACGGCCTCGCGGAGGTCGCCCGCGAAGGCGCGGCGTTCCTCCACCCCGAAATCCCGTTCCGCTACAAGACCGGCCACGACTTCGGATGCACCGACATGGGCGACGTCTCGCAGTTGATGCCCGCCCTCCATCTGAATGTCCCAGGTTGCGACGGGGCGACTCTCCACCGCGACGCCTTCAAGATCACCACGCCCCAGGCCGCCTACGTCGAAAACGCCGAGATGCTGGCCCTGATGGCGGTGTCGCTGCTTTCGGACGGCGCCGCGAAGGCGCGGAAGATCCTGGACGGATACGTGCCGCTGATGACGCGGGACGAATACCGCACGCTGATTCGCGAGGCCCAGGGCGTCAGGAAAGGATAGGCAAGAAACGGAGACGACAATGAAAGGACCATTTCCAAAGAGCATCCGCAAGGTGGGTATTTTCCCGCTCTGCTTCGGCTTTCAGGCAAAGAAATTCCAGGACGCGATGCTCCAGCGGCTCGACGCATGGGGCGTGCCGTATGTGATGCCGAAGCCGCGGCTGCCAGAGTTCCGCTACATGGCGGCGCCAGACGAGGAGCGCGCGCGCATCTTCAACGATCTGCTGGCGGATGAATCGATCGACTTCCTCTTCGCGCTGCGCGGCGGCTTCGGCGCCGCGCGGACGCTGAAATACATTGACTGGGATCTGCTGCTGAAGCGGAACATCCCCGTGGCGGGCTTTAGCGACATGACCGCATTCCTGCTGGCGGCCTACGGCAAGGGCTTCCGCAACGGCATCTGCGGCGTGATGGCGGAGGCCACCTTTGGCGTCGTGGAGCCGACGCCGCGACACCTGGCGCAGGCGATCCGCACGATGCGCCAAGTCGTCGAGGGCGCGCCGCTCGCGACGCCCTGCCATGGGCGCCGCCATGCGCTGACGCCTGGAAAGGTCACAGCGCCAGTGACAGGCGGCAATCTGATGGTGATGGACGCACTCATCGGCACGCCCTGGATGCCAGATCTCTCGGGGACGATCCTGGTGCTGGAGGGCATCAAGCAGAACGCCGTCGAAATCGATCGCATGCTGACGCAATTCCGCGACTGCGGCATCCTCAAATCCCTCGCTGGAATCGTCTTCGGCACATTCTCGGGCTGCCCCGACAAGCACTATCTGCCCGAACTCTTCCGCGAATACAGCGCAGAGGTCCCAGGCCCCGGTTTCTCAGGGCTCCCCTTCGGGCACGACTTCCCATCCGCCGCCTTCCGCGAAGGACAGATGGTCACGCTCGAAGTCACCGCCGACGGACAATGCACAATCGGCGGATGAGACGGGTGGAGCAATGACCCCAGACCCGACTTCGGGGACCCGAGACTTCAGACCCCAGACCCATCTTTCAGGACCCCAGACCCAAGACCCCAGACCCATCTTTCAGGACCCCAGACTTCAGACCCCAGACCCGACTTCGGGGACCCCAGACTTCAGACCCCAGACCCGACTTCGGGGACCCCAGACTTCAGACCCCAGACCCGACTTCGGGGACCCCAGACCCCAGACCCATCTTTCAGGACCCCAGACTTCAGACCCCAGACCCATCTTTCAGGACCCCAGACCCCAGACCCCAGACCCATCTTTCAGGACCCCAGACCCCAGACCCCAGACCCATCTTTCAGGACCCCAGACTTCAGACCCCAGACCCCAGACCCGACTTCGGGGACCCCAGACCTTGGCGTTCTGTGCCGCCCCATTTTTGGGGCGGTTCATGACCCCAGACGCGGGGCCACCGTTTTTTTCACGGCGTGGGTGCCGTCGGGATTTCAGGGACAAAATATGCCTCGGCGCGGGCGGTGGAACTGCGGATGACGACGGTTTCCTCCGTGGTTTCCACTGGTTCGCCAGTCAGGATGTCCATTCGGGCGATGGGGCGCGTCTTGCGTTCCATGAGGAATGGGGCGTGTTTGGCGAGCGGATCCTCGGGCAGCGCCTTTAGGAAACGGGGAACCAGTTCGTCGAGGCTTTGGGGGAGGCGCTTCTGCTCGAACTGGAAGCGCCGCGCTGCCAGGAGGATGCGCATGGCCGCGAGGCGCGAGAGGGCGACCTGGCGTCGCTCGGCGCCCAGTCGGCTAGCGGCAATCGTCACCTGCGTAAGGATGGAGACGGCGGAGGTGGCGGGCCCGAGGTCGTCCCAGCGCTGGACGCGCATGAAATGTCGGAGCAGTTGCAACTGCTCCGCCTGGAGAAGCGCGCCGAACTCTGGAAGAACCCATCGCAACTGCCGCGGCGTCGGCGCGGGGCGCAGATCCGCGTCGGTGCGCACCCTTTCCAGATAATGGAAATTGTCCTTGATCTCGAAGATGATGGAGGGCAGGTCATTGGCCTTCATGCGTTGTTCCCAGCGCGCGCAGTCCTCCTCCAGGGATGCCACTTCCTCGGGCGTGGTGGCAGGATCGTCCAGAAGCACTTCGGCGGCATCAAGCCAATGGGTGAGATTCAGGGCGCGTGCGCCAGGGCGGTCGGCGGCTGCCTCCAGGCGGAGGTCCAGCGCCAGGCGGGTGGCCAGGCGGAACTGGGCGACGGCCTCCGCGTGGTCGCCGCTGTAGAGCGCCAGGCATTGCCGCCAGTAGGCGAAGTCCACGAGGTTGTACATCCGCCGCGAGGTCTTTCCGTTGCAAGGCGGGGAGGGCGGCAGCAGCGCCGCCACCGCCTCGACCTGCCGCATGGGGGCCGCAAAGGCCTCCTGGAGTTCCTTCAGACGCGCGGGTGCGTCCTGCTTTGGCAGGCGCCAGCGCACGCCCGCCGCGTGCGCCCATTGGTAGTGGCGCTTCGGCTGTCCCTCCTTCACGGCCACCGTCACCCGCTCGCCTGCCAGCTGCAGGCTCTGCAGATATTCGTTGTCCGCCTTGACGAAGGCATCGGGGAGGGCCTCCCCCGTCGGCAGGGGCGCCTTCAAGTCCATTTGGAAGATCGCCTCGGCGGCGCGGATCTCCGCGCTGAGGTCGTCGCCGATTTTCATTCGGACAATCGCCCCGAAGGCCAGGGCGACGACGAACGCCGCCAACGCCACCAGCCCTGGCAACGGCTTGAAGAACTCGCGGCGCGGCACGCCGCTGCGGCGGTGGTAGAGTTCCAGGCGCAGCAGCCACGCCGCCAGGATCAGCGCCACCGCCAGCAGCACCACCGCGGTCGGCGTCAGATGCGAGAGCATCCAGTCCAGTTCATCTGGCCGCGTCAGTTGCACTGGCTGCACGGCGGTGAGATAGCGCACGCGGAAGCGCACCAGCAGGCGCAGCAGGGTGCCCCAGCCGAGGAATCCCAGAAGCGTGTCTACGGCGACCCAGCTGATCAGCTTCGGGTGCGTGCGCACCATGAGCAGCGAAAGATATGCGTAGAAGAAATAGAGGATCGCCAGGAGCGAGGCCGCCTGGGGGATTTCCGAGGCCTGACCAAGTTGCTTGATGACCCAGAATCCGAAGCAGAACCACACAAACCACGCCACGCTCTTGAAGCGTGTCGGCAGCGCCTCTGGATGAAGCGTCCGATAATGGCGCACCGCCTTCCAGCCGTATGCCACCCCCAATACCATCCAGGAGACGACCGACACGCACGCAGTCTGGTTCAGCGTCAGCCAGCCGAGGCACCATGCGTGCCATGCCGCCCAGGTCACCGCGCACCCGCCGAAGAGCAGATGCGTCAGCATCCCAAATGCCTCTGGCGCGCTCACGGGGCGCGGCCGCCGCGGCGTTTTTGGGGGCGCATCCGCGCTCTTTTCGGGCGCATCCATTTTGTCAGTGGGTCAGGATATCGAGTTTCCAGTCGCTGCTGGAGGCGTCGATGTGGATCTTGACGGGGGCGGGGGTGGCGATCCAGCCAGTGGTGGCGCCAGTCTGGTTGAAATGCGTGGAGAAGAGCATTTCGCCGCCTTCGACGGTGGTGACGGACATGCCGACATTGGTCTCGCCAGTGCGGGTCAGCGAGAGCTGGTAGGGGACGACGCGCGGGGTGTATTCCCACTCGGTGGTTTCTGATCCAGCCCAGGTGGCCTCCTTTTTGGTCGGGGGCTTCAGTTTGCCCAGGTAGTTGCGCAGGCGCCATTCGGCGATGGTGTCGAGATACTGGTCGACCTCCACGATCCATTCGGTCGCGGCGTCGCCTTCGATGACGAGGTAGATCTGCTGGTAGCCCTTGAAGCCTTTCCAGCCGATGTTGTGGAGGCGGTTCGAGGCGATGACGGGGACGGGCTTGCGGGGATTCTTCGCCACCCCGTCGCAGAGGGTGATGTTCAGCGAGCCTCCGCGCGGTTCGGTCGCGTAGCGGATGCGGAACTCCTCGCCGAAGAGGGGGATGACTTCGGTGCGGCGATATCCGTTGCCCGACCACGCAAAGGTGCGCCGCACCCAGCAGTACTCGTCGAGCGCGGAGGCGGTGATGGCCAGTCCGAAGACCAGCCCGAAAAACAGCATCAGTTTTCGCATGTTGGTTGCTTCCGTTTGGGGGTGAATGCTACAATATAGCCGCTTGAAACAATTTTGGCGGTCATTCCGACAGCCGTTCCGTCCAGAAATCCAGTTGCCGGCGCACCTGCGCGGGGGCCGTTCCTCCCAGGATGTCGCGTGCCGTGACGCTGTGGTCGGCGTCGAAAATCCTGAGGAACTCAGGCACGGCGGTGGGGATGGCCTCCCGCATCAGCGTAAGGTCGGCCTGGGCGAGGGTGATCCCGCGTTCCGCGCAGAGCGCGACGAAGCGCCCGACCTGGTGATGGGCTTCGCGGAAGGGGACGCCCTGCCGCACCAGCGCCTCCGCCAGATCGGTCGCCATCAGCGAGGGATCCGAGGCGGCCGCGCGCATCCTCGCCTCGTCGGCCTTGACGGTCGCGAGCATGGCCGCCATGGTGGCCACCGTCAGTTTGACGGTGTCCAGCGCGTCGAAGAGCTGCTCCTTGTCCTCCTGGAGGTCTCGGTTGTAGGTCAGGGGGAGTCCCTTGAGGGTGGTCAGCAGGGCGGTCAGCGCGCCGTAGACCCGCCCTGTCTTTCCGCGCGTGAGTTCGGCGACATCGGGGTTTTTCTTCTGGGGCATGAGGCTGGAGCCAGTGGTGAAGGCGTCCCCGATTTCGACGAATGCGAACTCCTGGCTGAACCAGATTGCGATGTCCTCGGCCAGCCGCGACAGATGCATTGCGACGAGGGCGAGGTCGGCGAGGAACTCGACGAGCACGTCGCGGTCGGCGACGGCGTCCATCGAGTTTCGCAGGACTTCATCGAATCCGAGTTCGGTGGCGACCCATTCGCGGTCGAGGGGGAGGGTGGAGCCTGCGAGGGCGCCTGCGCCCAGGGGGAGACGGTTGATGCGCTTCCGCGTGTCGGCGAAGCGCTCCTCGTCTCGTCCGAGCATTTCGACGTAGGCCAGGAGATGATGGGCGAAGAGGACTGGCTGGGCGTGCTGGAGATGGGTGAATCCAGGGAGGATGGCATCCTGGTGGCGTCGCGCCAGCGCCAGGAGGGCGCGCTGCATCTGCCGGATGAGGGCGCGCATGGCGTCGTCCTCCTCGCGGAGGAAGAGCCGTTCGTCGGTGGCGATCTGGTCATTGCGGCTGCGTCCCGTATGGAGGCGTGCGCCAGGTGCGCCGACGAGTTGGGTCAGCCGCGCCTCGACATTCATGTGGATGTCCTCGAGTTCGGTGCGGAAGTCGAATGCGCCTGAATCCAGTTCCTGCTTCACGGTCTGGAGCCCCGCAACGATGGCCTCGGCGTCGGCTTCGGGGATGATTCCCTGGCGTGCGAGCATTTTCGCGTGCGCGACGCTTCCCGCGATGTCGTACGGATACAGCCGACGGTCATACGAGATCGACTGCGACAGCTTCAGCACCAGTTGATCCGGGCTTTCCGAAAAACGTCCATCCCACAAAGCCATAGTTTCATCACTCCCTGAAGAATCCCCCCGTTTGCCTTAAGACTTGTCTTCCCTGCCCGATTCAGCGGGTTCCTTCTTGCCTTTTTCCACGATGCACTCCAGCAAATGCGCGGCGGCGATGGCGATATGGCCGTCGTTGAAGCCCGAGTTCGAGAGTTCGCGGTAGAAGGAGGCGGCGAGGAGTCGCACGACCTTTCCCGGGTTTCGGACGGCGGTGACCATCAACTGGTCTTCGGGCGTGTTCTGGCCGCCTGTCTCGGCGGATTCGCGGCGCACGTCGTCGAGCAGTTCGCGGGAATTGAGGACGAAGCGCTGCCGAATGAGGTCGGTGGCCTTGCCGTTTTCGATGATGAGCGAGGCGAACGGGGCCAGCAGCGACAGCAGTTTGCGGCGCAGTGGGTCCTTGGCGTGCGAGGGATCCCGCGCGCCCCCCGTGATGAGGTGGCCGATGCGCGCGCCCTTGAAGTAGATCGGCATGGTGATGATGGGGAAATGGATCCCCTCGATGCCCGAATCGATCCAGTTGATCTGGTGCAGGCTCTGCAGGCGCCACAGGATGTTCTGCAGGCGTTCGGGGACCACCAGCGGATAGCCCTCCCTGAAGTTGCTGCTTTCCAGACCGACGGCGGCGCGGACGATGAACAACTGCTTTTCCTCGTCCGCCAGCAGGAACGCTGCCTGGGTCGTGTCCATCAGCTGGCAGGTCAGCCGCACGATGGTGCGCAGGCCGTCATCCAGGGTGCTGGTCTGGGCGATCGCCTCGCCCAGCAGCATCAGCACGTCGATGTTGTGTTCAATCGAGTTTTCGCTCATGGTTCCTTTCCGTTCCCCTCCGTCAGCGGCGTCGTGGCACAATGGCGGCCAGGGCATTTTCAAGCGCCACGACGGGCGGGACGCCAGTGGTGGTGGTGGAGAGCAGGGCATCGCGCACCGCCGAGATTCCCGCCATGAGTTCGGCGGGGGTGTAGTTCAGGGCGCTGTCCGCCGCGAACTTCGCGCGCCAGCCATTGAAGTCGGCCAGCGGTGCACCCGCGGCGCGCCATTCCCTGCGCTTCTCCTGGGACAGTCCGTCGAAGAACGCCTTGATTTCCATGCTGCCGCGCGCTTTTTGCTCGGCCATGAGCAGACGCAGGTGCAGCCAGGTGATCAAGAGCCGCCCGAGCTGGTTCAACTGGGAGCGCGCCATTGCATTGCCGTCCTTTTCACGGGCAAGGAGGCGTTCGAGGACGGAGAGCGCCTCGGGCAGGTTTCGTTTCCCGATGGGGTCTCCGAGCGCCCAGCCTGGCTGGTCGCTGAAACTCGGGCAGAGGAGCTGCACATCGGCGACCGTGATGGGCTTGTCGGGGCCGCCTGCGTGGCAGATCAGTTTTTCCAGTTCGCCGTCGATCAGGCCCGTGTTGGCGCCGAGCGCATCGGTCAGGGCCTCGCGCACCTCCATGGTCAGTGCGATCCCTTTCTGCTCGGCGGCGCGCTGCAGGCATGCGGCCATTTCCTCGCGCCAGTTGCGGCGCGAGAGATTCGGCTTGTTGCACCAGATCACCTCGCCGTTCTTCGCGCACACCTTCGCGAGCGCCTTGCGGGCATCGCAGTCAGGGCCGTCGAGCAGGAGCTGCATGTCCTCGGGCAACGGCGTCTCCAGGAAGGCGACGAGCTCCTGAAGCGCGAGCGGGTCGCCGCCGCGGGCGCCCGCCTCCGCGCCGAATCCAGTGAAATGCTTGAGCCAGACCGTCTTGCATCCGCCCAGAAACGGCGGGGAGCGCAGCGCGGAAATCACCTGCCGCACCAGTTCGGCGCGGGGGCCGCGGTCGTCTTCGTGGAGCACCTCCACGGAGAACTCGTCTGGCTTTTCGCCCGCGAGTCGGGTGAAGAGGGCCTCGGCGGTCGCCGCGATGGTCGCCTCGTCATCCCCGCTGACCAGGTACAGACGCTGATTTGTGGATTTCTTCGGCATAATCCATACCATAACACCGCCGCGGCGATTTGTTTTTTGCGACAATCGCTTTACATTTAGCAATTGCACCATTTTCGTGTCGGCGACGAGGCATTCCTGTCCGCGCCTTCCCCTCCACCCCCATCATTGACCGCCATGCGCTGCTTCCATACCCGTCTTGTCCTTGCCGCCTGCCTGATGCTCACGCTCGCCCTGCTGGCGGCTCCAGGCTATGTCACTGGCAACAACGTCGCCCTGCGCGCCCGTCCAGCGGCCTATTTCGAGCGGCTGGCGCAACTTTCCGCAGGCACTCCGCTCCAGATTGTCGGCGAGCGCGACGGGTGGTTCGAGGTGCGCCTGCCAGTCAAGGTGTCTGGTTGGGTCTCTGGCAAGGCGCTGGACGCCAGCAATGTGGTCGTGGCCGATTCCTGCCCGTTGCGCACGGGGGCGGGCGAGAGTTTCACCGCGTTCTACCAGGTTCCCAAGGGCACGCGTCTTGAACCCGACGGGCGCAAGGACGGTGAATGGCTGCGTGTCGCCGCGCCGCCCGAGGCGACGGGATGGATCAGCATGGACTATGCGGCACGGGGCGCTTCGCCTACCGCGCCGCCCGTCGTCGAGTCGGTGAGCGGGGCGGAGGCGAACCTCGCCGCGCAGCGGCAGGCGCTCAAGGAGCAGCACGCCCGCGAAGAACAGCAACTTGCCGCCGAACAGGAGCGGCTGAAGAAACTCCAGCAGCAGGCCACCAGCCTGCGGGCGCAGACCGACACCAACAACGCCGAAGTCCAGCGTCTGCAGACCGAGGCGGAACGGCTGGAGGCGCTCCGCGAGGCCGCCGAGGCGCGCGCGAACCTCGCCAAGGAACGCCGTGAGAAGGCGCTGCTGGAGGAGAAGCAGCAGCTCGCCCAGCTCCAGCGGCAGCAGCAGGAGGCCGAGGCGGCCGCCAAGAGCGTGAAGGACGATTCGGCGCGGTGGAATGCGGAGGCGCAGGCGGCGGCCGCCAAACTCGCGGAGGCGAAGGCCGAGGCGGCGCGTCGTGCCGCGGCGATGCAGAAGGAGACCGAGGCGCTGGAGGCCGAGCAGGCCAACGCCGAGCGGCTGGCCGCCGCCGCGCTGGCGCAGGTAAAGGCCGCCGAGGAGCGCAAGACGGCCTCCGAGAAGCAGCAGCGTGAACTGTCGCAGTCGATCACCGCGCTCCAGGGCGAGATCCAGGCCGCGACCGCCAAGGTCGAGATGCTGCGCTTGGAGCGCGAGACGATGGAGGCCGCGACGCAGGCGGAGACCGCCAAACTGACCGCGATGCGCCGAGAGGTCGAGCGCATCGAGGCTGAGAAGCGCGAGCAGGCGGCCAAGGTCGAGAAGGCGCGCAAGGACCAGGAGGCGCTCCAGGCTGAACTCGCCACGGCCGCCGCGGGCCTTGAGGCATTGCGCGAGCAGGCGCGGAAGCAGGCCGCCGAACGGGCCGAACTCGAGAAACTGCGCGATGACGCCGCGAAGGCCGCCGAAAGCCGCCAGGCGGTCGAAAAGCAGCTTGCGGAGGCGCGCGCGGCGGCGGAAAAGGCGAAGGCGGACGCGGATGCCGCCGCCAAGGCGCTGTCCGAGGCCCAGAAGCAGGCCGATGACCAGCGCGCGGCGGCGGAAAAGGCGAAGGCGGATGCCGAGGCCGCGGCCGCGAAGGCGAAGGCGGATGCCGAGGTCGTCAAGGCGAGGGCGGATGCCGAGGCCGCGAAGGCG
>JAEEGL010246638.1_pt1 | contig 18582 bp, 15 predicted proteins | sample 9134231 | NCBI WGS metagenome assembly JAEEGL01 (sample SAMN16246548, study PRJNA631951) | gut metagenome | biome: gut microbiome; feature: rumen; material: fiber-attached | host: Bos | place: Iran: Karaj | collected 2018-10 | reverse complement strand
GTTTCTCCGTTTTAATTTCAAACGGAATACATTGATAATCAGTAGATAGGCAATTTCTAAGGCAATATTTTGTAAAGATTTTGTCAATTTGTGTAGGTAGTTTCATTTTTATGTAGGTTACCTACATTGTATAAGCTATTAAATATCAATACGTAAGCTGCAATAATGTATGTATGTAGGTATTTTTGGAAATTTTCGTGTGAAAGATTATTTCATGTTCCGAAAATGGTTAATGCTTTTTCTGGGAAAACAGGGTCTTTCAGCAAGGTCAATATAAAAACTCTCCAAAATCAAGCATTCACATCAGAAGCCAATTTTTGAAAAACAAGGACAAAGAAGTTTGCCAACGAGGCACGTTAAGTTGACCAAAGACCTTAGGGTCTTTAAAGTCCTTAGAGTCCTTAAGGTCTTTAGGGCCTTCAGAAAAAATGCAAAACAGAATAAACCTTTTCGCCTCTATAATGTCTATGTAATTGACAATTGATAAATGATTTGTTCCGTGAAAAGATTATCATTCCTTCTTATACTTTGCTTGTGCCCGCTGTTGGCAATGGCTCAGAAAGTTACAGTTAGCGGCGTAGTTATGGACGGCAGCTTGAACGAGCCGATGCCTGGCGCTGCTGTTGTCCTGCTTCAACCCAAGGACAGCACACAGGCGGCTGGCGTCTCGTCCGACCTCGAAGGCAAGTTCAAGCTCCCCTCCGTCAAGGCTGGGAACTATATCCTGCGCATCACGTTTGTAGGGTATCAGTCATACTTCCGCAACATCACTCTGCCCAAGGGCAACAAGAGCATCAACCTTGGCGAGATTACCCTCCAAGAGGACAACAAGCTGCTGAAGGAGGCGGAGGTGACTGCCAAGCTTGCCCAGGTGGAAATGAAGGCGGACACATTCGTCTATAACGCCGATGCCTATCGTATGCCCGAAGGCGCTATGCTGGAGGAACTTGTCAAGAAACTGCCTGGAGCAGAGGTGGACGACGAGGGCAACATCAAGATAAACGGGAAGAGCGTCTCGAAGATTATGGTCGATGGAAAAGAGTACTTCCAGAACGACACGAAGATGGCGATGAAGAACCTGCCCTCGAAGCTCATCAAAAAGCTGAAGTCCTACGACAAGAAGAGCGACTACAGCCGCATTACGGGCATTGACGACGGCGAGGAAGAGACGGTGCTCGACCTCTCCGTAAAGAAGGGAGTGAAGGACGGTTGGGTAGGCAACTTAGACGGAGCTTACGGCACGGAGGACCGCTATTCGGCCAAGATTAACGTGAACCGCTTCATGGACAACAAGTTCCTGTCCGTCATTGGCAGCCGCAACAACGTGAATGACTTCGGCGGACGCTGGGGCGGAGGCGGTAACGGTATCACCACCAGCACGATGGGCGGCGTAACCTTCGCTTGGGAGAACGGCAAGCCCGAGTATTCAGCAGGCCTGCTGAAGATGGGCGGCAACGTGCGCTACAACAGCAGCGACAGCGAGTCGAACACCCGCACCAATAGCGAGATGTTCCTGCCTTCGGGCGCAAGCCAGTTCTCGAACTCCAAGAACCAAGGCACGAACTGGAACCAGAACTTCAATGCCAATTTCCAGTTAGAATGGTTCCCCGACAGTATGACAAACATTATGTTCCGCCCCAACTTCAGCCACTCCAATGGCGACAACTCTTCGAACAACCGTACTGTCACCTTCAATGAAAGTCCTTTCGAGAACGGCCTGACCGACCCCGTGGAAGAGTATAAGACGATGGACGCCAAGAGCATACGCGTGAACGGTAACGAGCGCATCAGCAACGGCAACAGCCACAGCAATAACGTCAACGGCAGGCTGCAGGTAAATCGCCGTATTGTCGTGCCTGGCCGCAACATCACATTCAACCTCGAAGGCTCGTACAGCGAAAGCAACAACGAATCCTACAGCCGCTCAATAGTCAATTACTACCAGCGCAACGACATTAATGCCAACTACCAGAACACCTTCTCTCCCTCAAAGAACTACAGCTTCCAGGGGCGCGTCAGCTACACAGAACCCATCCTGAAGGGAACCGTCGTGCAATTGAGCTATCAGGCGCAATACCGCTTCCAGGACAGCGACCGCGAGATGATGGTGTACGACCAGTTGGAGCAAGCCCTGAAAGACAAAGGTCTAACCGATGTAACTGCCGTTGACCTGTATAACGGTACCTATAACGGTATGGACTTCTCGAGCTACGGAATCGACTTCACCCAGCTTCAGCGGGATGTCGAGAACAGCCAGTACGCTACATATAAGGAGTTCAACCAGTCGGTCAACCTTATGTTGCGACACAACAGCAAGCTTGAAAACGGAGGGGAACTGTTCTTCAATATGGGTGTCAACTGGCAGCCGCAGCGCACGGATATGGCATACGACAAGCGAAACATCCACATCGATACCGTTCGCCACATCCAAAACTGGGCACCACGCGTCAATATGCGCTGGAAGATATCAAACACAAGCCAGTTGCGCGTCCGCTACTTCGGCAATATGTCGCAGCCCTCGATGACCAACCTCATTGAGGTGATGGACAACAGCAACCCGCTCTATATCAACACCGGTAATGCCGGACTGAAAAGCTCTTGGAACGACCGCTTCAACATTGACTACAACAACTACATTACCGAGAAGCAGATGGGCTGGAACATCAACGCCTGGGGCAACATCAACCGCCGCTCCATCAAGAACGCCACCATCTACGACACGCAGTCGGGCATCAACTACAGCCGCCCAATGAACATCGACGGCAATTGGAATGCAGGTGCCTGGATGGGATTCAACACAGCTCTCGACAAAGGGAAGCACTTTAACCTGAACTGGAACCAGAACATCAACTACTCGAATGATGTGGGATACATCAGTAGCGACATAGACGATGGAGCCAAACAGTTCATTACAAGCACCATCGATATGAGCGGACTCTTCAACTATATGGACGAGAAAGGCTTGCTGAAGAGGGCCACGACTCGCAGCACCAACCTCGGCGAGAACCTGCGCCTGAACTACCGAAACGACATATTAGAAGTGGGCGTCAACGGCGGAATGAACTACCAGCACGCCAGCAACGATATGCAGCAGAGGGGCAATCGCAACACTTGGTTCTTCAACTATGGCGGCAATATCGTCATCAATATGCCTTGGGATATGCAGTTCAGCAGCGACATTTCGCAGCAGAGCCGTCGCGGTTACGACGACGCATCGATGAACACCAACGAACTCATTTGGAACGCACAGCTCAGCCAGAACTTCCTCAAGCAGAAGAACGCAACTGTGAGCGTCCAGTGGTACGACATCCTGCGCCAGCGTTCCAGCATCAGCCGCAGCTACAGCGCAACAAACCGCAGCGACACCTGGACGAATGCCATCCACAGCTATGTGATGGTACACCTTATCTACCGCTTCAACCTTCTGGGCAACAAGGAGGCGCGTGCCGCAGGCTTCAATGGCGGCGGAGGTCCTGGCGGCTGGGGCGGTGGTGGCCGCGGTGGCTTTGGCGGCGGCCGCTTCTAAACTGCGATAAGCTGAGCCAACATACATAAAACAAAGAGGGTGTGCCTGTTTTGACACACCCTCTTTGAATTCTATCACTACTTCCTACTTCATCGGGAGACGTTTGAGTACTCTCTGCATGTGAGATGTTGAAGGTTCAGGAGAGGTGAAGTCGATTGTGCCTGCAGGGAAGGTTACCTTGCCGATATACAGCATCGAGTTGTGATAAACAGATGTCATATTGACAGTCTTGTTGTAACCTCTGCCATTGACGAAGATGCCAACGGTGCATGGGCCTTCGGTTTTGTTGTCACACCATTCGGCTGCGCTGCTGCCATAATAATGGAGATAGACGTAATAGGTACCGTCGTTCACAGTTGTCCAATAGACGTTCTCAATAGCTGCACGGGTAATGTCAGACTCTTTAAATCCCTCATGCTCGCCATCTTGTTCTCCCCAAGGCTTGAGGTAGTAGCCGTGAGTATTGTCGAAATCCAGATAGCCGTCGGTGAAGGTGTTGGTCTTTGCGGCAAAATAGATGTGTCCTCGTTCCTCGGAGAAAGTGCTATTATTCATACTCTGTGTGGTGAAGCCAGGCTCGAAGATATGAAGGTCGATATCTGCGCCATAGTGCCATGTGAGTGTCACCTTCAGTTTGCCTGTGCCGGAAACAATAGCGCCCTCGCCGTCCTTGGTGTTCTTGTCGGCATTCTGGTCGGAGGCATTTGTGTTGTTCTGTTCCGTTGACTCAATCTCTTCGTAGCTCTTGCCTGCCCAGCCGCTCATGCCCGGGTTGTCCTGCGCAAGCTCGTTGACGAGATCTTGGAAGCTTTCCTGTGAGATTTCCTCTACAGAAGTCGAACCGCCGCCTGTTGAATAGTCGGAGACATCACTTGCAAATTCGGAAACGTAGGCTGCTACACCAGAAGCAGCAGAAGCGAGATCGCCACCCTCTTGCTTGAGCTGACCATTGACAGCGTCAACTGCGGGCATCATAGAATTGAGGTTCTCCATAGCGCGATTGAGGTTGTCGGTGAAAGCATCACCAGTCTCAGGAGCATAGGTGGGTTCCGGAGCATCCATAACGCCCGTGAAAATCTGCTGGCTGTTGCCACTGAGGACTGTAACGTCAACCTTACCTGTCTGTGGGTTCTTACTGAAGACGTAGGTGACGCCATTGATGGTGACGCTGCGCACGTCCCCGCCGTTGTCGAAGAAGACGGTGGCAGGAGCTGAAGTGCCGCCAGGACCGTTCACTACAGCATTCAGCTTGGTGACTGTGGTACCATCAGCACTTGTGACGAAATACATGTTTCCGTTCTTCTTGTTGGCCATGGTAAGCTTGTAGGCGGTTCCCCTGGTCATGTAGAACTTGGAACGAGTGGTGGAGCTGTCATCGTCGAAACAATGGTTCTTACAGCAAGAGGACATAAAAATGCCCGAGAGGAGCAGCACAGCAAGGGTGCAGAGGCTCCATTTTCCATTAAGGATTCTCATAAAGTTTAACAATTTAGGTGAATAAAATAATGTTTAACGTTAAAAAATGCTTTGATTGAGCACAAAGTTACACTTTTTTGCTTCATGCAGCAAACATTCCACAACTTTTTTGCAAAAAAAAATAAGTTCTTAGGCTTTTATATGTCACAGCAGCCTTTTTGCGATGGTGAAGAAGCGGCTTCGGATGCGGCGGCGAAGGGGAAAACGCTCCTTGAAGACTTCGGGCGTAAGGAGAGTGCTGTGCTTCTCTATGTCGTCGTAGAAGATTTGCTGCAACTCGTGCGTCGTGGTGGGAGAGAAGATAAAGGCATTCACTTCGTAGTCGAAGCAGAGGGAACGGGCATCGAGATTGGTGGTGCCTATGGTGCAGAAGAGACTGTCTATCATCATGAACTTGCTGTGGTGGAAGCCGCTTTCGTAGTAATAAACCTCCGCTCCACGCTTCATCAGCTTCCTCATTTCGAGGCCGATAACATCGTCATTAAGCCTGCTGTCGCACCTTGTAGAGACCATGAACTGCACCCTGACACCTCGTTCCAGAGCCTTGCGAAGCGAAGCACGAACCTCTCCGAAGAGCATAGCGTAGGGATTGACGATTTGCACCAGATGGTCGGCATTATCGATACAGGTGCAGTAGGTCTGCCGCATAATCTTGGGGGTTTCGCGAGGCCAGCGAGAGGCGAACACGGCCCCCTCCCCACTCCCTCTTTGGGGGAGTGCTGTTTTCTCTGCTTCGTTGTTGGGCAGCGGCTTTGAGGCACTCCCCCAAAGGGGGAGCGGGGAGGGGGCCGTCCACATCTTCCAAAACAGTTCCTCGTATGCCTGCACAATCGGGCCTTCCATACGGATGTGCATATCGCGCCACTTGCCCACCTTTGGTTTGCCGTGAAGGTAGTAGTCCGCCACATTCATACCGCCGGTATAAACCACTTTCCCGTCGATGATGGCAATCTTGTGGTGGTTGCGGTGAAGGAGATGGTTAATCCAGGGAAAGCGGACAGGGTCGAAAGCCTTTATCTGTATGCCGGATTGCCGGATTCGCGCCTGCAAGGTGTCGGAGAGTGGGAGGTCGCTGCTGTGGTTGCCGTAGCTGTCGAAGAGGATGCGCACCTCAACACCCTCGCTAACCTTCCTGTAAAGTTTCTCCAAGAGTTCGCCACAAATGCTATCCTGCTGGAACTTAAAGTAATCCAAATAGATATACGCCTTTGCCTGCTCAATTTCCTGGAAGAGGTCGCGGAACTTTATCTCCGCTGTTGGCAAGAGCGTTACCGTATTGTTCTCGTAGAAAGTCAACCCCATCCTTGCGAAGTCGCGCTTCGTGCGCTCGGCAGAGTTTTCGCCCATTGCAAGCAGGCAGAAGAGAATGCCGAAAGCAAAAAAGATATGTCTTTTCCCTTTCATAGCCACAAAAGTACGAAATAATTCTTAATTCTTCTTCCTTATTTCTTATTTAATTTGTACTTTTGCACAATAAATGACAAAATGGTAAATGGTAAATAGTAAATGGTAAATAGTAAATGGTAAATGATTAAATAATAAATAATGTTATGGGTAAGGTAGTTATCAATTCCTACGAGGACTTCCAGCAGTATGCAGGTCAGGAGCTGGGTGTCAGCGACTATGTAGAACTTAGCCAGGAGCGCATCAACCTGTTTGCCGATGCAACACTCGACCACCAATGGATTCATGTTGATACAGAGAAAGCCAAGAAGGAAAGTCCCTTCGGTCAGACCATCGCCCATGGTTACTTGACTTTGAGTATGTTACCACACCTTTGGAATCAGATTATCGAGGTGAACAACCTGGAGCGAATGATGAACTACGGGATGGACAAAATGAAGTTCGCTATGCCCGTCCTGAGCGGTCAGCACATCCGTATGAGGACAAAGCTGGAGGAACTCCTCAATCTCCGTGGCGCCATAAAGACGACCATCAAATTCTCCATTGAAATTCAAGAGACGGGAAAGAAAGCCCTCGAAGGACTGGCCACGTTTGTCTATTACTTTAAAGGGTGAAAAGGTGAAAAATTGAAAAGGTGAAAACGACAGGCTCTTTTTACTTTTTCACCCTTTTACCTTTTTAACTTTTCAACATTAAAACAGCTCCAGCTGCACATGATGGGGGTTGGGCGTTGCCTTTGCCTGCTCCTTGCGTACCTCGCCGCGGATGGCATTATCCAAAAAGAGGTCAAGCTGGATGGCGAAGTCGGCCTTGATTGCGTATGTGCCGTAGCGAGTGCGATGGAAAGGCGATTCGCGCCGTTTGTCCTGCTCCCATAGGTAGCGACCCACGCCATCACGAATCTCCCCGTAATCAACATTCTTGACGAAGAAATCGACGTGCCTGTTGTAGATTCTGCGGGCGATGTTCTTTATGCGGAGGCCTTCCCTTCCACATTCAAGCAGAATCTCGATGATGTCCCTATGGTAGATGTTATTCACTCTGCAAAAATACGAATTTCCCTGCAAATATACAAAAAAAATGAAGAATGATGAGTGAAGAATGAAGAATTTGCTATTGCATTTGTAACTTTTTCCCCTTTCACCATTAACTTTTCCACTACTTTTTCGTATCTTTGCCTAAGAATTGAGCCATTATGCAGTACGAACTCTTCAGCGACGCCGACTTTCAGCAGACAACACCCTTCACCAATCGCGCTGTCTGTCTGCTTGGGAGTTTCCGCCTCGCCACAAAAACCTTGCGGCAAAAGCTGCAGGCACTTGGTGCAGACATCAAGCAAAACCCGAGCCGCAACATCCATTATGCTGTGCTTGGCAAGGATGTCTCTGCCGAAGACCTCGGGCGACTGGAGCAGTTAGCCTTTCACGGCTTCAAACCAAAAGTGCTGAACGAAGCCGACTTGGAGAACATCCTGCAAGGACATTACGGCTCATATAGCGTCCCTGAGAAAATCAGTAAGGACTTGCACCTGACCCTTCAGCACTATCTTGCCAATCGGCTTAGCTATGGTGGCGCTATGAACCCGCTTTATATGAAGGAACTCTACTTGGCCTCCGATGTGCCCGCAGAACTCTATCAGAAGCTTGGCAACAGAGGCATCTACGCCAATACCTACATAGATGACACGACAGATGTTCTGGTCATCAGCGACACCTCCGTCCAAAGACTTCGTGAAGGGCAGACCGACGACAGCCTTCACTATATCGAGCAGCAATATAACCAAAGCCGTTCCCCAGCCTTCCGCTACGTCCTGACCAGCGAAGGTGAACTTATGGCTTGGCTAAAAGCCTCACCCCCGACCCCTCTCCGAGGAGAGGGGAGATAAATTGTATATTGTAAATTGTCAAATTGTAAATTGTTTCGGTGTTAGGCACAATCATCAATACCTGTACCATCGTTATTGGTGGTGTCTTTGGGGCCTTGGTGCGCTCCGGCATCGGGGAGAAATACAAGAAGACACTCTTTGATGCGCTTGGGCTTTGCTGCCTCGTGCTTGGTGCTAATGCCGCGCTTCCCAATATGGTGAAGAGCGAGTTCCCCGTGCTCTTTATCTTGAGCCTCGCCATCGGCGGACTTATCGGCACGAAGCTCGATCTCGCAGGCAAGCTTGAAGGTAGCCCCCTCCCCGCTCCCCCTTTGGGGGAGTGCAACAAAGGAGACGAAAGTGGATGCGGCGGCATTGAGGCACTCCCCCAAAGGGGGAGCGGGGAGGGGGCTGGACTTGTTACCGGCTGCCTTCTCTATTGCATCGGCACGTTCTCCATCGTTGGCCCTGTGCTTTCGGCGCTTTCCCCTTCGGCAGGCTGGGCGTTCAACGAGTCGGCCAACACCTTTTTATATACGAATGCGACACTCGACCTTGTCACCTCCGCAGTCCTTTCCGCTTCATACGGATGGATAATGCTTCTTGCTGCCCCCGTCCTCTTCTGCTGGCAAGGGATGTTCTATGCCATAGGTTACTTCTGTGGCGGCGGAATGCCTGAGCAGATGCAAGTGGAACTGAGCATTGTCGGCGGCGTACTTATCATCAGTTCCGGCCTCAGCATTCTCGGCATCAAGGACTGCAAGACTGTCAACCTCCTGCCAAGCCTCTTGGTGCCCGTTTTGTTCTACCTTATTAAATCTTTTCTGACATAAATATGCACAAAAAGAGTATAATAAGTAAAAAAAAAGGAAGAAAGGTATGAAATATAGAAAAAGAGTATTACCTTTGCCCCGGATATATCGAAATATGAGAAAGAAATGTCGGCTTGCCGACGAATATTAACTAAACAAATGAAAAAATGAAGAAAACGAAGTTTTTGACTTGGGGCGGAATGATGCTCGCTCTTTGTGCTATGATGTTTGTGTCGTCTTGTAGCAAAGACGAAGAGACTGGCGACGGTACCAACTCTGGTATTACGCCTGAAGTTGTTTCTGATGGTATGCAGACTGCAACCTTCACAGGTTTTGTTCAGCCCGATGGTTATGGTTCTCTTATGGGCGTAACCGTTATTTCTGGTGACCAGACTGTCAAGACAGACCTCAATGGTATGTATAAGCTGGACAAGGTGAACGTAGTTGGCGGTCGCGCCATTGTGAAGTTCCAAAAGCAAGGCTATATGAGTGTGGTTCGCACCGTGCCTTTCCAAAGGACAGCTCGTCTGGATGTGAGCATGAGTTCATGTTCAACATACAGCGGCACGTCCGCGACACCACCAATAATTAACATGGGATATCCCAATCAAATGAAGGTTGAGCTTCCTGCCAACGGTTTCGTTACAGAAGCAGGTGATGCCTATAATGGTGCTGTTAAGGCTCAGGCAGTTTATCTCGATCCCGACGACTACGACTTCTCCAATTCGATGCCTGGCGACCTGACTGCTTTGCGCACAGACAACTCAGAGGCTCAGCTGGTCAGCTATGGTATGGTGGCAGTTGAACTGACGGACGGCTCTGGCAACAAGCTTCAGCTGGCTCCCGGCAAGACGGCTACCCTTACATTCCCTGTTCCTGAGAAGTTCAAGGGAGGAACACTTCCTGCCACTATTCCTTTGTGGAGCTTCGACGAAAGCAAGGGTCTGTGGATAGAGGAAGGTGCAGCTACCCTCAATGGCGCTGGCGACGCTTACGTCGGCACAGTCACCCATTTCTCTTGGCACAACCTCGACTATCCAGAACTTCGTGCCACCCTGAAGGTTAAGGTGCAGGATAGCAATGGTGGTGCAGTTCCTGGTGTTTTGGTTGACATCGACGGCCAGCGCAAGGTTTACACCGACAACGACGGTATCGCGACTTGCACCGTTCCAAGCAACACTCCAATGTACGTCATGATTCCTTCTGAGGCATACGGCAACTATACAATGGTCTATAACGAAGTAAATGGTTATTGGGATAATGATGAAAGCAAACTTGTCAAGCAGGAGAACGTGACGGTCGCTCCGCAGGATACGAAGACCATTACTTTGACAATGCCTACTAAAATTCCCGTAATCAAGGGCAGAGTCATCAACGAAGGTACCGGATCACAGCTCTGCATCGTGTGGATTAGGTACAACCGCAAAGAGACAAGTCGTGTCATCACAGATTACGAAGGGAAGTTCACCCTTCTCGCACCTGCCAATTATACGGGTGAGGCTGTGTTGATAGCTCAATATGGTCATGGATTCAAGGCTCAGAAGGAGATTACTCTCACTACCGAGGACCAGGAGATTAACTTCGTCACAAACACAAGTGCGCCAGCAGGAGCTGGAGTTCTTCAGGTTGTTGGCAGCGGCTTGAATCTGAGATACGATTTGCCGGACAAAAATTACGAGAATTGGCATGTGTTAATTACTGAGCAAAGAGGTTTGGAAGTAAATACCTTCTTCCATTCAATGGATGGCGACTGGGGACATTCGAATCTGTCACTTAACATCCAAAATTATACTGAGAGTCAAACAGTTTACACAGGCACTGCGCAATCATTTGATTTGGATATAGACGCGATGGAAAGAGCACATATCCATGCAGGCAATTCAGCATTTACAATAAACGTAACAAAGAGTGCTGGCGAATATAATTTCAAGATTGTCGATGCAGATGCGATATATCATAATAGTTCGATTGATGACAAGGATGGAGTTCCTGTCAAGATTACTGTAGAGTTCTCTGTGAAGGAAGGTGGAATGTTATATTAATTGCTTCATAAGTTTGTTTGTTCGTTAATAGGTTCGGGGGTGTGCCTTTGGTGCACTCCCGATTCCTTTTTGCTTGCCTCAAATGAAGGAATCAGAGGTTAAAAGAACGAAAAAGGACAGGAAAGCAAATAATTTTTAATTTTTAATTTTTAATTTTTAATTATTTGTCGTACCTTTGCACCCGCATTTGAGGATTGGCCTCTTTAGGAGAGATGGTAGAGTGGTCGATTACACCGGTCTTGAAAACCGGCGCACGGAGACGTGCCGGGGGTTCGAATCCCTCTCTCTCCGCAGGAAAAGCAACCAGTCGGTTGCTTTTTTTGTTCGAGGGAATCTCACCCCAAGGGGTTCTTGCGCTCCAGTAGGTGCTCAGGCGGCAAAGCCGGAACGAATCCCTCTCTCTCCGCAGTAAAAGCAACCAGTAGGTTGCTTTTTTGTTTGTTCGAGGGAATCTCACCCCAAGGGGTTCTTGCGCTCCAGTAGGTGCTCAGGCGGCAAAGCCGGAACGAATCCCTCTCTCTCCGCAGGAAAAGATGGAGATTTTTACAGGTCTCCATCTTGCTTTTTTTGCTGGGCGTGACAGTTGTGACAGTTGTGACAATTAAAAACAAGTACCCCAACACCTTTCTATATACTATATAACTATTTAATATATATATATTTATATAAGATATTAAGAAGAATGGGGGTATCTAAAATAAACTGTCACAACTGTCACAACTGTCACACTCGGACAATCAAATTCCCCTAAAGAGCAGAAATACAATAAGATACGGCATCAGTAAAGTCTCTGCTCCCAAGTTGTCGAAGCTCGAAAATGTGACAAAAAGCCTCAAAAAAACTCTCTTTTAGGCCTCAAAAATCGTGTTTGAGACGCTCATTCCAATGATTTTTCCTGTTTTTTGGTACACATCAGCGGCAAAATAAATTCACAATCTGACCTCAAATAGAAGGAAATTTGCGGCAAGATAGCCAATTTTGTGGCAGAAAGTGGGGGAAAAGAGGGTTAAAGACCCCCTCTAACTCCCCCGTAAGGGGGAGAAAACACACCACGCTGAGAGTCGCAACACACGCAGGAGCGATGGAGAACACACGCTGCTGAGTTTTGAATCCTATCAAGAGAGAGACAAAAATAGGGTCAACGGCTTTCCAAAAGACACGTGTTAAATCGGCCAACTTAACGTGTATAGTTTGCCAACGAGACGTGTGTCGTTTGGGAACTTAACGCGTGTCTCCTCAGCGAGAGGTGTCTTCCTGTTGTTCTTCCCTGTTCGGGTCGGGGAAGAACTTGTCGCCATTGCTCACTTCCTCTTCCCAAGGCTTAACGGTTTTAGCCTCGTCCGTATGGTCGTCTTTCCTGACCCAATAGCTTCCAAGTCCCATATCCTTGTGTGTTTGTGATTCTGTATGCAAAAGTACGAAGAAAATGACAATGGTGCAAGGGGAAAAGCGAGAAAAAGGTTAGAGGTAAGGAAAAAAGAGCCAAAAGGACACCTCGCAAAAGTAGTGTCTGTGCAATTATACCCTAAGATTTTTTATTTTTTAAATAAAAATTCGTATCTTTGCCCCGCGAATATATGTATAAAACTAAAAGATGAGCAACCAACGCTATATGATGCGCGGTGTGAGTGCTGCGAAAGAGGATGTCCACAATGCCATCAAGAACATTGACAAGGGCATCTTCCCGCAGGCTTTCTGCAAGATAATCCCCGACATCCTCGGCGGCGACCCGGAGTACTGCAACATTATGCACGCTGACGGAGCAGGCACGAAGTCGAGCCTCGCCTATATGTATTGGAAAGAAACAGGAGACCTAAGTGTCTGGAAAGGTATCGCCCAGGACGCGCTCATCATGAACACCGACGACCTGCTGTGTGTGGGAGCTGTGGATAACATTCTGGTTTCTTCTACGATAGGCCGCAACAAGATGCTCATCCCGGGCGAAGTGATTTCTGCCATCATTAACGGAACGGACGAGCTGATGCAGGAGCTTCGGGACATGGGTATCGGCATCTATGGCACAGGCGGTGAGACTGCCGACGTGGGCGACTTGGTTCGCACCATCATCGTGGACAGCACGGTGACTTGCCGCATGAAGCGAAGCGAAGTCATCAACAACGCCAACATCCGTCCGGGCGACGTGATTGTGGGCCTTTCCTCTTGCGGACAAGCCACCTACGAAAAGGAATATAACGGCGGCATGGGCAGCAACGGACTGACCTCAGCCCGTCACGACGTCTTCTGCAAAGAGCTGGCCGAGAAATATCCCGAGAGCTACGACCACAACGTGCCTGAGGAGCTGGTGTATAGCGGGCAATACAGACTGACGGACCAAAGCCCCCTCCCCGCTCCCCCTTTGGGGGAGTGCTTCAAAGGAGACAGAAGTGGAAGTGGCAGCGGCATTGTGGCACTCCCCCAAAGGGGGAGCGGGGAGGGGGCTTCTATTGGTCGCCTCGTCCTCTCCCCTACCCGCACCTACGCTCCTGTCGTGAAGAAAATGCTCGATGAGATGCGTCCCAAGATTCACGGTATGGTACATTGCACAGGCGGGGCGCAGACAAAGGTGCTGCACTTCGTGGACGAGAACTGCCGCGTCATCAAGGACAATATGTTCCCCGTGCCGCCCCTCTTCAAGATAATCCAAGAGCAGAGCGGAACCGACTGGGCAGAAATGTATAAGGTCTTCAATATGGGCCACCGTCTCGAAGTGTATGTCGCTCCAGAAGATGCAGAACGCGTCATCAGCATCAGCAAGAGCTTCAACATCGACGCCCAAGTCGTCGGCCACATAGAGGAACCAACGGTCGACGGCCGAAGGGGAAGTCAAGGCAAGAAGAGCCTCCTCATCAAGAGTGAATACGGAGAGTTTGAGTACTAAACAGACCCCCTCTAACTCCCCCTCTATGGGGAGAAAAATGGTAGATTTTAATACTAAATGGAGAATAATAATTTGATAGATAAGCTTGACGGACTTGTGAGCCGCTTTGAGGAGGTCAGCACCTTGATTACTGACCCTGCCGTCATTGCCGACCAGAAGCGATACGTCAAGCTCACCAAGGAATACAAGGACTTGGGGAAGATTGTCGAGGCACGAAAGGCGTATATCGGCTGCCTGCAAAATGTGGCAGACGCCAAGGAAATGCTCGCTATTGAAGATGATGCCGAGACAAAGGAAATGCTGCGCGAAGAACTCGCCGAGAGTGAGAAGCGTATCCCCGAACTGGAGGAAGAGATAAAGCTTCTGTTAGTTCCTGCCGACCCTGAGGACGACAAAAACATCGTCCTTGAGATTCGCGGCGGCACAGGTGGCGATGAGGCTGCACTCTTTGCGGGCGACCTCTTCCGTATGTACTCGAAGTTCTTCGAAATGAAGGGCTGGAAGATGGCTGTCAGCAGCTATAGCGAGGGAGCCGTCGGTGGCTACAAGGAGATTGTCTGCTCCGTGACGGGCGAAGGTGTCTATGGCATTATGAAGTACGAGAGCGGCGTTCATCGTGTTCAGCGAGTACCAGTTACCGAGACACAAGGCCGCGTCCATACTTCCGCAGCAACGGTGGCTGTCTTGCCCGAAGCAGAGGAGTTCGATGTGGAAATCAATGAAGGCGCCATCAAATGGGACACTTTCCGCAGCAGCGGCGCAGGCGGACAGAACGTCAACAAGGTGGAGTCGGGTGTCCGTGCGCGTTACATCTGGCGCAATCCTTTCACCAATCAGGACGAAGAGATTCTGGTGGAATGTACCGAGACACGCGACCAGCCCAAAAACAAGGAAAGGGCTTTGGCACGCCTCCGCACCTTCATCTACGACAAAGAGCATCAGAAGTACCTCGACGATATTGCTTCCAAGCGCAAGACGATGGTCTCAACTGGCGACCGCTCGGCAAAGATTCGCACCTACAACTATCCGCAGGGCCGCATCACCGACCACCGTATCGGCTACACCATCTACAACCTGCCCGCCTTCATGGACGGACAGATACAAGACTGCATAGACCACCTCATAGTGGCCGAAAATGCAGAAAGGCTCAAAGAATCAGAACTATGACCAGACAAGAATTAGTCGCAAACATAAGAAAGAAGCAGTCTTTCCTTTGTGTCGGGCTTGATACCGATGTGAGGAAGATACCTGAGCATTTGCTTAAGGAGGACGACCCGATATTTGCCTTCAATAAGGCAATCATAGATGCTACTGCGCCGTATTGTGTCGCCTACAAGCCGAACCTCGCCTTTTATGAGGCACATGGTGTGAAAGGGCTGATGGCATTCGAGAAGACGGTGAAGTACCTGAAGCAGAACTATCCCGACCAGTTCATTATAGCAGATGCCAAGCGCGGCGACATCGGCAACACAAGCCAGATGTATGCCCGCACGTTCTTCGGCGAATACGATGTGGATGCCCTGACCGTCGCTCCCTATATGGGCGAGGACAGCGTGACGCCGTTCATAGACAGCCTCACCCCAACCCTCTCCAAAGGAGAGGGGGCCAGAAACCATTGGGTTATACTCTTGGCGCTGACCAGCAACAAAGGTTCGTTCGACTTCCAACTCACAGAGGATAAGGACGGCGAGCGTCTCTTCGAGAAAGTCATCCGCAAGAGTCAGGAATGGGGTAACGACGAGAATATGATGTATGTCGTAGGAGCAACTCGAGGCGAAATGTTCCAAGATATTCGCCGTGTGGCCCCTAATGCCTTCCTGCTTGTACCTGGCATAGGCGCTCAGGGCGGTAGCCTTGAAGAAGTCTGCAAATATGGAATGATAGAGGATTGCGGCTTGCTGGTCAATAGCAGTCGTGCCATTATCTATGCCGATGGGACAGAGAACTTTGCACAAGTGGCTGCCGAGAAAGCCAAGGAGATGGCCAGACAGATGGAAAACAGCCTCCCCTAACCCCTCCAAAGGAGGGGGAAATAAATTGTAAATAGTAAATCGTTAAATAGTAAATATAAAAGTGGAATTCACAGCGCAAATGATAGCAGGGCTGATAGGCGGCACCATCGTAGGTGACCCCGAAGCCAAAGTCAATAATTTCGCAAAGATAGAAGAAGGTAAGCCGGGCTGCATCAGTTTCCTGGCTAACGACAAGTATGAGCAATATATATACGGGACAGAAAGTAGTATAGTGCTTGTCAACGAGAACTTTGTGCCGAAGCAGGAGATAAAGGCAACCCTCATTAAGGTGCCGAATGCTCGTGAGGCGGTGGCAAAGCTTTTGCAGATATACGAGAGCATGAAACCCAAGCGGGAAGGCATCAGCGACCTCGCTTTCATCGACCCGTCGGCAAAGATAGGCGAGAAGTGCTACATCGGTCCCTTTGTCGCCATTGCGGAAGGTGTGGAGATAGGCGAAGGCTGTGTCCTGCATCCGCATGTTACGATAGGCAGAAACGCCAAAGTTGGTGCGAACACAGAAATATACAGTAATGCCGTTATCTATCACGACTGTCTGGTTGGCAACCGTTGCGTTCTTCATGCCGGTTGTGTCATTGGTGCCGACGGCTTCGGCTTTGAGCCTACCGAGGAAGGTTACAAGAAGATTCCTCAAATAGGTATCGCCATTATTGAAGACGATGTAGAGATTGGTGCCAACACCTGTGTAGATAGGGCTATGATGGGTGCTACGGTCGTGCATCGTGGCGTAAAGATAGACAATCTTGTGCAGATTGCTCATAACGACGAGATAGGCAGCCATACAGTTATGTCGGCACAAGTCGGTATAGCAGGCAGTACGAAGGTAGGTGAATGGTGTATGTTTGGCGGGCAGGTCGGTATCGCGGGTCACGCCACTATCGCAAACCGCGTTATGGCAGGTGCGCAAGCAGGCATTCCCAACAGCGTCAAGAAGGAAGGTGCAGCTGTTCAAGGCACTCCCGCCATCGAAGGACGCAACTTCTGGAAGAGTAGTGCAATCTTTAAGAACCTGCCTGAAGTGTGGGCAGATATAAACCAAATGAAGAAAGAAATCAAGATGCTCAAAGAACAACTTATGGCAACTGACAATTGATAATTGAAATATGTTAAAGCAAAATACCTTAAAAGATAGTTTCTCGCTTAGCGGGAAAGGTCTTCACACGGGACTTAAACTGACAGTAACTTTCCTGCCAGCACCGGCTGGACACGGATACAAGATTCAGCGTATAGATTTGGCTGGTCAGCCCATTATGGATGCTGTGGCAGAGAGCGTGGTTGACACTCAGCGTGGCACCGTTCTTGGCAAAGGCAATATGCGGTGTAGCACAGTCGAACATGCTTTGGCAGCCCTTTATGCCTTGGGTATCGACAATGTACTCATTCAGGTTGACGGGCCTGAGATTCCCATCCTGGATGGTAGTGCAGAGCCGTTTGTCAAAGAGATTCAGCGTGTAGGTCTTGCCGAGCAGGATGCGCCGAAAGACTATTACTACATCACAAAGAAGATGGAGTTCCGCGACGACAAGACAGGTGCTTGCATCACGCTCCTTCCTGATGACGACTTCTCCATCACCAGCATGATAGCTTTCGACGGAAAAGTGCTCAGCAGTCAGTTTGCTACACTTGACAGTATGGACAAGTTCGTCACCGAAGTTGCGGCTGCCCGTACTTTTGTTTTCGTCCGCGAGATTGAACAACTGCTTCTGGCAGGCCTTATCAAAGGTGGTGACTTGGACAACGCCATTGTTATCTATGAGAGGCAAACCACACAGGAGAACCTCGATAAGCTCTGCAAGCTGACTGGTGCTGAACACCATGATGCAACAGACCTTGGCTACATTCAGCACAAGCCTTTGGTATGGGACAACGAGCCTGCACGACATAAACTGCTCGACATCATCGGCGATATGGCACTCATCGGCAAGCCTATCAAGGGACGTATCATCGCCACCCGCCCCGGACATACTATTAATAATATGTTCGCGCGTATGATGCGAAAGGAGATTCGCAAGCATGAAGTTCAAGCCCCTAAATATGACCCCAACCAAACTCCCCTGATGGATGTCGGCAAGATAAGGTCGTTGCTGCCCCATCGTTATCCGATGCAGTTGGTGGATAAGGTCATCGCCATCAAGGAGAACAGCATCGTGGCTGTCAAGAATGTGACGAGTAATGAACCGTTCTTCCTTGGGCACTTCCCCACCGAACCTGTTATGCCGGGTGTTCTGTTGATAGAGGCTATGGCACAGACAGGAGGCTTGCTTGTCCTTCATGACAAAGAAAAGCCCGAGACATTCAGCACCTATTTCCTGCACATCGACAACGTCAAGTTCCGACAAAAGGTAGTGCCGGGCGATACGTTAATCTTCCGTGTGGAACTGGTAGCACCTTTGCGCCACAATATTGGCACAATGCAAGGCTATGCCTTCATCGGCGAGAATTGTGTGGCAGAGGCAACCTTCACCGCTCAAGTCATCAATAATAAATAGTCAACTTATAAATGAACATGATCAGTCCATTAGCTTACATACATCCAGAGGCCGTCAT
>JAEEGL015735009.1_pt1 | contig 18583 bp, 12 predicted proteins | sample 9134231 | NCBI WGS metagenome assembly JAEEGL01 (sample SAMN16246548, study PRJNA631951) | gut metagenome | biome: gut microbiome; feature: rumen; material: fiber-attached | host: Bos | place: Iran: Karaj | collected 2018-10 | reverse complement strand
CGGCTTTAGTTCTGAAACAGCATCATATAAAGGTTTCAATATCCCGGAGGAGAAAAGAAAATGAAAAAAGTTGGGATCGATTTCTTCACTAAGGTAAGATTCCTCTCCAAGCTCGAGAAATTCGGCGATGAACTACTGTTCATCGAGACAGACACGGACATGGAGAACAACGGCTACAAGCAGAAACTTCATGCCATGGATCCCGAGACGGGTGCCGACAGGGCTCTTCTCGATTTCAGGAAGAGGATCAGCGTGGACGTGCTTGACGACGTGATGTTCCTCAAGGAGCCCGGAGAAGACGGAATGTCCACGAAGATCTCCGTCCTCGGCGCAGACGGCAGCGTCACGGAGAAGGCGACGGTACCGATCGGCATCGGAAGGATCCAGCCGTTCAATGACAGGTATTACATCACTACCGGAACCATAAACATGAGATGCCCCGACCTCTTCGAGATGGACAAGGAGGGCAGGGACGCCTATGCGCAGGACCTCAAGGACAACGAGGATTACATAGTGCTGGATGAGTATCCCTTCTTCTTCAACGGCGCGGGATTCATCAACGGAAACAGGGACAACCTCTTCCTGCTGGACAGGGAGACCTTCGCGATCAGGAGGATAGGTCCCTCCACCATGGACACCGAGTCCATCGCCGTTGATGGAAACAGGATCTATTTCCTCGCGAACGATTTCGACAGTTTCAAGGGCATATACTCCGACCTTTACTGCTATGACGCGGATACCGATGAGCTCAGGGTCGTCTATAAGAATGACAGGGAATACTATTTCAGAAGACCCTTCTTCCTGAACGGGAAACTCTATATCATGGCATCGGTAAAGGCCCTGATAGACGGCGCCAACATCTATGAGTTCGCTGACGGAGAGATCAGACTGGTGAAGGAATCCGAGTGGATGTTCCACAACTCGGTCGGGTCCGACTGCAAGTACGGCGCAACCAGATCCTCACTGGAGCACGGCGGATACATGTACTTCCTGACCACGGAAAAGGCAAGGACCCTTCTGGTAAGGTTCGACGGAAAGGATTTCGAGACTATCTGCACCTACAGAGGTTCCATCGACGACTTCGTGTTCATCGGAGACGATCTGTATATCATCGGCATGAAGGACATGAAGCTTCAGGAAGTGTACAAGGTGACGGACGGCGTGGCAAAGCCAGTGACCTGCCTCAACACGGAGATCCTTGAGGACACCTATGTCGCCGATCCCGAGAGATACACCATCTTCAACGTCGACGAAGTGGAAGGATGGGCGCTCAAACCCTATGACTTCGATCCCGGCAGGAAGTATCCCTGCATCCTCGACATCCACGGCGGTCCCAAGTCCGCCTATGGCGAGGTGTTCTTCCATGAGATGCAGCTGTGGGCGTCGGAAGGTTACTTCGTCCTGTACTGCAACCCTCACTGCTCCGACAGCTACGGTAACTCCTTTGCGGATTACAGGGAGCATTACGGCGCCACTGACTTCGGCGACATCATGAAATTCGTCGACAAGGCGCTTGAGCTTTATCCCCAGATCGATCCCGAGAGACTGGGAGTGACCGGCGGATCATACGGCGGGTACATGACCAACTGGATCATAACGCATACCGACAGGTTCAAATGCGCCGCGTCCCAGAGATCAATCTCCAACAGATACGCGGACTTCTTCTATTCAGACTATGCCTTCGACACCACGTACGAGAACGGCATACCGCTCGATGACGAAGCCATGAAGCTGTTCTGGGACAGATCTCCCATAAAGTTCTGGGACAAGGCCAAGACACCTACTTTGTTCATCCATTCAACGGAAGACTACCGCTGCCCGTTCCCGGAAGCGCTTCAGCTTTACACCGCTCTGAAGATCAACGGCGTTGAGACCAGGATCTGCCTGTTTAAGGGCGAGAACCATGAGCTCTCCAGAAGCGGCAAGCCCACGCACAGGATCAGAAGGCTCAAAGAGATCACGTCCTGGATGGACAGGTACCTCAAGGCCTGAGCGGCGCCGCACAGCGGCTTTTATACCGGAACGGAGCCGTTCCGGCAATGATTCGGAGGAGTCGGAAGGACCGGTGTCCTTCATGGTTTTGATATGTCGGAATCCCTTAAGTCAAAAGCATACGAGTTCATAAAGGATCGCATACTCCGCTGCGAGTATGAGCCCATGTCTTTTCTGGATGTGGGGGCGATAGCGGATGAACTGAGCATAAGCCGCACTCCGGTGCGCGATGCAGTATCCATGCTGGAACAGGACGAACTGGTGCAGATCCTTCCCAGACACGGGATCATGGTGCTTGGAGTATCCGCGGATCTCATAAACGGCATAATCAGCACAAGAAAGATCGTGGAGCCCTATGCGGCCAGATCCGCCGCCCTCAAGGCGGATGCTGATGTCATGAAGCAAATGAGAACGGTATTCTCTGAACCGGGAAAAGACATCTCGGCTCTGATAGAGGAAGACACCAAGCTGCACAGTTATATCGTGTCCTGTACCGAGAACACATATATCATCCGGATGATGGACAGGATCTACAGCAACAATTACCGGCTCATGCTTTACGGATCCGGGATGCCGGGAGTATTCGAGGCCAGCAACGCGGAGCACATAGCGATAATCGATGCCATTCTTGAGCGGAACCCCGACAAGGCGGAGAAGAGCATGCTCAGACACCTGTCACACTCAGAACGGACCGCATATGAATCAGCCGGTATCCTTATGAAAAAATAGTAAAATAATAGTGGCCGGACAGCATTTTATGTCTGTCCGGCTATTTATTTTTTTCATTTTTATATGCTAAAATCAAATTTAGTGATATGGAGGTGAAAGGACATGGCCAACAGGAAAGAGGAACAGAGATTAGCGAGCAACAGAAGGATACTTGACAGCGCGCTGACTGAGTTTGCGCAGAAGGGATTCTCACGGGCGCTGCTGATAGACATCGCGAGGAACGCAAAAGTGTCCAACGGAATGGTGACCCAGAGGTTCAACGGCAAGGATAACCTGTATAACCAGGTCTTCGTTGACATTGTCACGACTTACCTTACCAAATTCACTGAAAAGGATTCTCTGCACAGGATGCTCACTACGCTGGTGGATGACATAAAGACTGGAGCAGAGACCGGGACCGAGAGCTTCATCTTCGTCTCCGATCTGCTTCTCAGCAAGGATTCTCCCGTCGATTCCTTTGAACTGATAAAAGAAGTATTTAAGAGATCTGCACTGTGCGATAAGGTCATTGACGGCATCAGCAACGGACTCATACGTCAGGGGGATCCGTTCGAGATAATGCGCATGTTCCTTGTTTCAGCAGTGGGCATCGCCAAAAGCTTCAGCGGTACGACTGCAGGCATGCCGGCGACAAGCGGATTCCTTTCGCTGCTCGCTCCTTCCGACAAGCAGCTTTCGGACAATCAGGATTATCTGAAGGCAAGACTGACGGAGGGACTGATAAGCCAGCTCTCATATGAGTACGAGGCTGTCGCGCTGGTAAATCTGGAATCCAGCATCTTCGTGGTCACCAAAGCCATCGGACCGTTCGCTGATTTCAAGCCCGAGCGAGGTCTAAGCTTTGATAAGAACATAAAGAGATATGCAGACAGTTTCGTGCATCCCGATGACAGAAAGCGTTACAGGGACTTCATGAAGAAGAGCAATCTTCTGAAGAGATTCGATCCGGACCGGCAGCTGACCATAAGCTACAGGATCGATTCCCCGGAAGCCGTTCATTATCAGACCATAGTCAGGTTCAACACGGCATCCAAGGACGGACACTGGGTCACGATAGGCCTTAAGAATCTGGAAAGGCTCGTGCGTGAGGAGGTCCGCAGCGCGCTGACTGAAGCGCAGGAGAGATCGGACTCCATTTCTGCGGGACTTGCCCGGGCTCTGGATGTGAGGGCATATCTAGACACGAAGAAGGATGAGCTCACTTTCTATAAACTGGAAGGGGAATTTGCAAAAGCTGCAGGGAAGCTGACCAAAAGCGGGTCAGGCAGTTCCGACCTGATATCGATAATATCCCAGCTCCTGAGTGGAGAAGACGCGGAGCATACCGCGGAGCTGATCGCAAAAGCGATAAAAGATGTCCGCAGCGAGCCCTCGGGAAGCATACTGATATCCTTCGAGTGCACGGCTGACCTGAAAAAGTTTCGCTGCATCATGGATGTCGCGGCTCTTTCCGATGATTCCGATGCAGTTGTCATCGGGATAAGCGACATCGATAAATATCTCATAAAATGATGAGACCGCTGAGCGGCTTTGATATCTTCATTCATTCATGATAAAATGACATGACCGTTTTTTAGAAAGGATCTTCTTTCAGCAAAATGCCTACGATTCTCCCTCAGGGATACATTTCGAAGCTCTCGGTCTACGAGACACAGCAGGCCATCGTGACAATAAAGGACAGTTTCCAGAGAAATCTGTCTTCCCGGCTGGATCTTAAGCGCGTATCAGCGCCTCTGTTCGTTACTCAGGACAGCGGACTAAACGACGACCTGAACGGAGTGGAGCGCCCCGTGGGGTTCGATGTGCCGGCCGCAGGTGGGATAAACTGCCAGATAGTGCATTCTCTCGCAAAGTGGAAAAGACTGGCTCTTAAGGAGTACGGCTTCCGGACCGGTACAGGGCTTTACACCGACATGAACGCCGTCCGCAGGGACGAACCGGAGCTGGACAACCTGCATTCGGTATACGTGGACCAGTGGGACTGGGAGAAGGTCATAACAAGAGAAGAGCGGAATCTGGACTATCTGTACGACACTGTCACAAGGATAATGAACGCCATCGCGGATACCGAGGAGGAGCTGGCCGGTGAGTTTCCCCAGCTGACGCCCTCCATATCAAGAGACGTCTCCTTCGTATCGAGCCAGGAACTGGAGGACATGTGGCCTGACATAGAGCCGGAAGAGAGAGAGTACAGGTTCGTAAAGGAACATCCCAGCGCTTTCATCTCCGGCATAGGGAAAAAACTGAGGAGCGGAAAGAAGCACGGAAACAGGGCACCAGACTACGATGACTGGGACCTCAACGGAGACATACTCTGCTGGGACAGCATCCTGGGCAGGGAAGTCGAGCTTTCATCCATGGGGATAAGGGTGGATGAGGAATCCATGAGAAGACAGCTCAGGGAATCCGGCTGCGAGGAGCGCAGCGCTCTTCCTTTCCACAGGATGCTCCTTGACGGCGAGCTGCCCCTGAGCATAGGAGGCGGCATAGGACAGAGCAGACTGTGCCTGGTGATGATGCAGTGCGCGCACATAGGCGAGGTCCACGCCGGAGTGTGGGACGATCATACGAGAGAGATATGCAGCAGGAACGGGATATTCCTGCTGTGAGAGTATTTAAAGCATAAGTTTTGATGACCATATCGGAGGAAACATGCCTAAGATCAGACTGAACGAAAATGAAGATGTCGTAAGGACGATCAGAGAAGGTCTCGCAGCCAAGGGCGGTTACTGCCCCTGCAGGGTGGAGATCAAGGAGGAATACAAGTGCATGTGCCAGGAGTTCCGCGACCAGATCGCCGATCCGGATTTCGAGGGCTACTGCCACTGCATGCTCTACTATAAGGAGCGCGACAGGAAGAGCTCCGTGGAGAACGGGGATCTCATCCACGGATTCAGAGTCACATCCATAAGATATGTCGATGAGCTCAAGGGATTCTTCGTGGAGATGATCCACGAGAAGACCGGGGCAAAACTGGTCTGGGTCGAGAACGACGCGGAGAACAAACTGTTCTGCATCGGATTCAAGACGACTCCGGAGAACAGCACCGGCGTTTTCCATATCCTGGAGCACTCGGTCCTCAACGGGTCCGAGAAGTATCCCGTCAAGGAACCCTTCGTGGATCTGCTCAAGTCTTCCATGAACACGTTCCTCAACGCGATCACATTCGACGACAAGACCATATATCCGGTATCCAGCCGCAACAGACAGGATTTCCTCAATCTGACCGGCGTGTATCTGGACGCGGTATTTGCTCCGAATCTGCTTAAAAACCCCAACATCTTCTATCAGGAAGGCTGGCATATCGCGCAGGAGAACGGCGAGTTCTCCTTCAACGGCGTCGTCTTCAACGAGATGAAAGGCGCCATGAGCAGCGCAGACAGGGTAGTGGGCTACGATCTGCAGAGAGCTCTCCTTCCGGGTACTTGTTATGCCTACAACTCGGGCGGAGACCCCGAGCATATTACCGATCTTACATATGAGCAGTACTGCGACACATACAGGAAATACTACAGCCCCTCCAACTCCAGGATCTTCCTGGACGGAGCCGTACCGCTCGACGAGACACTGGAACTTATCGACAGCTATCTCTCAAGATTCGAGAAAAGAGCTCCCGCGGACGAGATACCGCTGGATGTTCCCGTCCCTGTCAGGATGGAGGACCGTTTCTCCGTCGGCGAGGACGAAGACACGGCAAACAGGACGAGAGTCAGCGTCGCGAAGGTCATCGGGACCTGGCAGGACAGGGACAGGCTTGCCGCTCTGAGCATCCTTTCGTCCGTGATCGCGGGGACCAACGATTCTCCCCTCAAGAAGGCGATAATCTCATCCGGTCTCGCGCAGGAGTTCAGTCTCGATGCCGACAACCTCATAGCACTGCCTTTCATCGCCGCATATTTCCAGAACGTAAAGGACGGGGAAGAGGAGAACGTGGTCGCTCTCATGAGGGACACCGCGGCCAGGCTCGCTGAGGAAGGCCTTGACAAGAGAGACCTCTACGCCGCGATCAATCACTATGAGTATCAGACAAAGGATGTAAGCGAACCTCAGGCTCTAATGAGATGCATCGAGTCCTTCAACAGCTGGCTGTACGGCGGGGATCCTCTGATGTACATCGACCACTCGGGACTCTTTGACACGCTGCGCGGTATGGTGGAGAACGGCGGCTTTGAGGAGCTGCTGAAAGAGTATATCGCCGATCCCGAAGGATCCGCGCTACTTATCTCGCGCCCGTCCAAAGACGTCACAAGGGATCTTCAGGAATCCGAGAGACGCAGGATAGAAGAAGCCACCGCCGACTGGACAGAGGATGATAAGGCTGACAACAGAAAACTGAACGAAGATCTGCTGAACTGGCAGTCCACGCCCGATACTCCCGAGCAGTCCGCGACCATACCGGTGCTCGACATCAGCGAGATAGACAGGGAACCCTCCTACACTGAGACCGCTGTCTCAGAGACCGGGGGAGTCACCGTCCTGTCACACGACATAAACACAAACGGCATAATCCACGAGACGCTGTACTTCAGACTGACCGACCTGGACGGGACATCTCTGACCAGATTCAGTTCGGCCACGGGCATGTTCACCAACCTGCCTACGGACAGATACTCCGTAACTGAGCTGCAGCGCGAGATGAAGAACACGCTCGGCAGGTTCTCGGTGTCCGTTGAACCGCGCAGCTACGGCAATGACTATGACAAGTGCGTGCCGTACCTGACTGTGAGATTCAGCTGCCTTAAGGATCTGGCAGAGCAGGCGGAGAAGCTCGCTGTGCACATCATCACATGCACTGATTTCAGCGACGCGACCGCTGTCAGGAACCTGGTCAACCAGCGCAGTGAAGCTCTCAAGCAGTATCCCGTGACCAGCGGACACTCTCTGGCCAGCCTCGTGGCGCTTTCGGGTGAGAACTCCTGCTTTGCAGCCTCCGAGCTCCTGGGCGGGATCTCCATGCTCAGATGGATAAAGACGTTCGCGGAGGACTTTGACAGCCTGTACGGCAGTTATCTTGATCTTGTAAAGGACACACTGTCGATGGCAGTCTGCCGCGCCAGACTCACAGTAAGCGTGACTTCCGACAGCGGCCATACGCCTACTTCCGTGATAGAGCTTATTCCGGAAGGGATCGGCTGCCCTGAGTATGCGTCGTACAGCGCGGGACTTCCGAAGAAGACGGCAGTGGTGATACCTGCTCCCGTGGGCTATTCCGCTCAGGCATTCTCCGCCGGAGAATACGATTCCCGCATGAGAGTCGCGGCTACGATGATATCCTACGGTTTCCTCTGGAATGAGGTCAGAGTCAAGGGCGGAGCCTACGGCACCGGCTTCAGAGTAAGAAGGAACGGGTCCGTGGGGACCTACTCATACAGAGACCCCAGTCCCGAGAAGAGCATCGGGACCAATAAAAAAATAGGTGAATTCCTCAGACAGCTCGCTGATTCCGGCCAGAAGCTCGACGGATTCATCATCTCCGCGATCGCCGACCTTGACCCGCTCATGTCCCCGCTGGAGATGGGAGCGAGCGCCGACAACGACTGGTTCACGGGCTTCACCAGGGAAGATGCCGTGGAGGAGCGCGGAAAGATGCTGGATATCACCGCTGAAGATGTAAGACAAATAGCCGATCTCACGGACAGCCTCGCGTCTCAGGCTCCGTACTGCATCGTAGCGGGTGAGAGCCTTATAACAGATAAAGAATCGGTGGAGATCATCAAGATCTGATGGCAGTCTCGGAATTCTATTTCGCCTGGGAGAGCGTGATCATGCTCATGCTCCAGTCCCATATGGGGCCGTTCGCAGCGGCGCTGATGTCGTTCATCACTCTCTTCGGAGAGGAAGCGGTGCTGGTGGTGCTGGTCGCGGTCATCTACTGGGGACTGGACAAGGAGCTCGGGGAGAGGATGGGCATCAATATCCTGATATCCGTCTGCATATGCCCTTTGATCAAGAATCTCTTCCTGCGCTACAGACCTTACTTCGTGATCCCCGGTATCAGGTGCATAAAGCCTGCCAGGGAAGGCGACATGTACGACATAGCTCTCCAGGGATACTCTTTCCCGAGCGGGCATGCGTGCGGTTCGGCCGCAGCCTACGGGACCCTCGCACAGTCGTCGCGGAACAAAGCGGTGAAGGCAGTATGCATTCTGCTCATCGCGCTCATATGCATCTCCAGAGTCTGCCTCGGAGTCCATTTCCCGACAGACGTGCTGGCCGGCGCAGCCATCGGGACGGCAGTGATCCTGCTGAATTCCATCCTGATGCGCAGTGAAAGGAGCAGGAACGCTGTCCTGCTGGGCGTCATCGTGCTGTGCTCAGCCGGGCTGTTCTACTGCAGGACGGAGGACTACTTCACAGGTTACGGCGTACTCACGGGCGGATTCGCCGGAATGATGTTCGAGAAGAAGCATGTGAAGTTCGAGAACACTTCCTCTATAGCAAGGATCCTGTCCAGGACCCTGGGCGGAACCGTGGTGTTCCTCGCGGTCAGTATACTGCTCAAATGGGCCTTCGGGCTCGCTGCGCCGGAAGGATACGCGGCGCTGCTGCTGAGAACAGTGAGATACTGCGTTTCTTCTTTTGCAGCGATAGGCGTCTATCCCATGGCCTTCAGGCTGGAAAGAGACTGATCGAAAACTGCATAAATACATGGCACCGGAGCATGAGCTGCGGTGCCTTTTCCGTTGTAAAAATCTGTAATCATTGCGGATATTGAACTGGGAAAAATCCGAAATATATAATTATTCCGTTGTTTTTAACATGTTATCTCACTAAAACGATGGAATACGATCTCACACAGTTTCTCGTCCCTGATTTCTATGAACAGTTCTCCTGCAAATGCGGGGAATGCCGCAGCAGCTGCTGCGAAGGCTGGGACGTTGCGATCTCACAGAAGGAATACTTCGACATACTCAGCATAAGCACCACGGAGGAGATCCAGAGAAGGATCTCCAGGGCTTTCTACATACCTAAGGACGCCTCGCCCGAAAGATACGCGGTGCTGAACCACGACTGGCTCGGCAACTGTCCGCTGCGCGCTGAGGACGGCCTGTGCCTGCTTCACGCGGCAGAGGGGGAGGATGCGCTTCCCGGAGTCTGCAGGCTTTATCCCCGCGCCATCAGGACCGATCTCTGCGAAGCCTCGCTGTCCAACAGCTGCGAGAGGGTCATTGAGATCCTGGCGGAAAGGAAGGATCCGCTGAGGTTCATATCGGCTGACATAGGGTCGGTCGGAACGGGGTATGAACCGCCGTACAGGATGTCTCTGCGCATGCAGTGCATCGGTATCATCCAGGACCGCAATTCGTCCCTGGCGGAGAGTTTTGAGTCCGTAGGACAGCTCATAAGCGGCAGACGCGCGGAGAAGAGAAGCTTTGAGGAATGTCTAAAAGTGATGTTCAGCTTCTGCGAACACTATTATGAGAACGAGAGCAGCCTGGCGGAGTACTGCGACAACGCGCTGAGAACTCTCAGGGGCATCACAGAGAACGAATACGACAAGAGAAGAGCAATGCTCAAGACCATGTTCCCTGACATAGAGATGATCCAGGAGAACGTCATGGTGAACCATTTTTTTGTGGAGAAGTTCCCTTACTCCGAGACCAGGGAGAACGAGACGGAGGAGTACGAGAGCCTGTGCGCGCTGCTGTGCTTCATAGGCGTACTGGTCACAGGAAATATGGACAGGATCAGCGGAATGAGGGATCTGGTGGATCTGCTGGCGGCGGCCTTCCGGGTTATGGAGCATTCGGCTTTCCATTACAATGCCCATGTGCTTCTGGACAGGGCCGGTTTCGGAGAGCCCGAGGCAGCCGGGAGCCTGCTGCAGTACAGCATCTGAATGTGTCTTTTTGGACCTCGCTGTTCAAGTTCGGACGGAATTGTTATACAATGAAGACAGATAATTACCGGGAGGTACTGAAATGTCTAAATATCAGGATGAGTTTGGCGCTTCCGTAAAGAAGATAGAGAACCTTCTGACTAATGGGGAGAACATCATCTGGCACGGCAAGCCCAAGAGGTTCGCGTTCATTTTCAACAAGTGCGCGTTCATGTTTCCGATGGCGCTCCTGTGGTTCCTGTTTGATTTCTTCTTCATCTACATGATGTACAAGTCCGGCGCATTCTCTGCGCTCAGCAACATGATGTTCATCGGGTTCATCGTAGCGTTCTTCGCTGTGCATCTGTTCCCGGTATGGGCGTGGGTATACAACGTCGCGACCGCGGGCAAGCGCTGGGACAACACCGAGTATGTGCTGACCGACAAGAGGATAATAATCATCACCGGTTTCGTGAACCTGAACGTCGATTCGGTGTTCTACACTGACATATCCAACGTATCGCTCAGATACAGCCTGTTCGACAAGATGCTGGGAGTGGGGGACATCTACTTCGAGCTCTCCAACGCCTCCAGGTGTTTCCTGGACGTGACGGACCCTGAAGAGATCTACACCACGGCGCAGAAGATAGTGATGGACATACAGACCGACATACACTATCCCAACAGCCTGAGGCCGGACAGCAACCCCGGATACACCACGACATATCTTCCCTGAACATAAAGATGCCCCGGTCAGTAAAGACCGGGGCTGTTTTAATGTATTGGGACTTTATGCGATGTTCTCCCTTATCATAAGTCCGGCTCCTCCGAAGATCAGAGCCAGGATCGCGATGAATTTGATCATGGATGTGGAGACCACGTAGATGTGTACGTTGAGTACGATGACTATGATGAGCGCGATGGTGCTCAGCGCCAGCAGCAGTTCAAATATGACGGATCTGTAGATGACGAACAGAGCCAGCATGACGCACCAGAAGACGAGGATCATCGGGCCGGTATTGTACCTGCCGATGTGTGTGAAGGAGAAATCTCCCACGCGCACTATGGTAAAGAAAAGGAAGACGCCGATCACGGTCATTGCGAGACCGAGATAGAAAAGTAACGAATTCTTTTTCATGCTAATTGCTCCTTGCAGTTTTTCTGCAGTATATATATCACATATCCGCGGTAAAAGTAAGTGCATTTGTGTTAAACAATACGCTTGACCCGTGTGATATGATTACTCTGTTGTGTTTTTTAAAGGATAGATCAGAAGGATAAAGAAAATGAGATACGATGTCGTGATAGTCGGCGCGGGTCCCGGAGGGATCTACACCGCATATGAGCTCAATAAGCTCCGCCCGGAGCTGTCTGTATGCGTGCTGGAGGCAGGTAAGCCTCTCGAGCAGCGCAAATGCCCCATAGACGGAGTGAACGTCAAGTCCTGTATCGGCTGCAAGCCATGTTCCATCATGAACGGCTTCGGCGGAGCGGGAGCGTTCTCCGACGGCAAATACAATATCACCAACGACTTCGGAGGCACGCTGCACGAGTACATCGGCAAGGACAAGGCACTGAAGCTCATGAACTACGTGGACAGCATCAACATGTCCCACGGCGGAGAGGGCACAAAACTCTACACCACGGCCCAGTCAGACTTCAAGAGAAAGTGTCTTGAGCAGGATCTTCACCTGCTGGACGCCTCTGTAAGGCACCTCGGGACCGACATAAACTATGTCGTGCTGGAGAACCTCTTCAATGAGCTTAAGGACAAGGTGGATTTCCGTTTCCTGACATCCGCAAGGACAGTGGAGAAGCTGGAGGACGGATACAGGATAGTGACCGACAAAGAGGAGTTCGACTGCAGATACTGCGTCATCTCCGCCGGCAGGTCCGGAAGCAAGTGGATGGAGAACGTCTGCAAGGATCTGGACATCCCCACCAAGAGCAACAGGGTGGACATAGGTGTCAGAGTGGAGCTCCCTGCATCGGTCTTCGCGCACATCACCGACGAGCTCTATGAGAGCAAGATAGTCTACAGGACGCAGAAGTACAACGACCTGGTCAGGACCTTCTGCATGAATCCCAGGGGCATCGTCGTCAACGAGAACACCAACGGCATCGTGACTGTCAATGGCCACAGCTACGAGGATCCCTCGAAGCAGACCGACAACACCAACTTCGCGCTGCTGGTCGCCAAGCACTTCTCAGAGCCCTTCAAGGACAGCAACGGCTACGGCGAGAGCATCGCAAGGCTCAGCAACATGCTGGGCGGGGGAGTCATCATCCAGCGGTTCGGCGATCTCATAGGTGGACGCAGGAGCACATGGGAGAGGATCAACGAATCCTTCGTGGTGCCCACACTGGAAGCCACGCCCGGGGACCTCAGCCTGGTGATGCCCAAGCGCATCCTGGACGGCATCATAGAGATGATATACGCTTTGGACAAGATCGCTCCAGGAACCGCCAACTACGACACGCTGCTCTACGGAGTGGAAGTCAAGTTCTACAACATGGAGGTCGCGGTGGACGAGAACCTCATGACGTCATTCGATGACCTGTTCGTGATAGGGGACTGCTCCGGCATAACACATTCACTGTCCCATGCGTCCGCCAGCGGTGTGCATGTGGCGAGATACATCGCCTCAAAACAGTAGGGTAAAATAGAAGAAAGAAGCCGGAAAGGACTGTTATCACAGTGATATGTACCCCCATTACTGGCTTTTTGGTGACCCTGATTACGACAAATATAAGGGAAACGATTAGGAATCTGGCAGGGATCACCATTTTAAAATTAAGGATAACAGTCACACTACAGATTCATGACAAAAACCCAAAAAAGCGCTATGTTCAGCTTTCTCCTCTATACTGAGGCAGCTGTGTCATAGCGCTTTTCTTTAGTATCCTGTTATTCAGGTGTAATCCTTGTAGTACAGCTCTTCCGTGGCGAGAGCGAACTTGGTCACTGAGAACAGACAGTCCTTTGGATAGATGTAGAAGGTGTCCGTCAGGGTGTTCAGGTCCACGCAGTCTCCATATTTACCCAGATATTCATACTCGATGTGACAGGAATAGAGCGATCTCACGGGCCACTCCTGCTCGTAATCCTCGCCTTTGTAACTTCCTTTGAGCCTGAAGCCGTTCATATCATGGGTGAGCACAGCCTCGCCGAGGTCCATATATCCCTTGGAGTTGGGAAGCGCGTCGACCCTTGCTTTGCATGTGAATGAGTAGGTGCCGTCCATGACCTCTTTGCGGACATTCAGGCGCTCCCATTCATACCAGTCGGGGATGTGGCTGAACTCAGTCTCACCCTCGAGAGCCTCCAGTTCTCCCAGCTCGTTCATGTTCCACTGCTTGCCGCAGGCGTCGCATTTCAGCACGGTGCCGGAGGAGGACATGCGGTACTCGGTGCCGCAGTGAGGGCACTGGTACAGGACCTTGTGCAAGCCTTCGGCTCGTTTCGGGTAGGTGATGCGGAGACCTTTCTCCTTCTGCCAGGCGAAGTCGTCGTACCTGAACTCCTCCTGTATGCGGGAGAAGATCTCCTCCGCCGATGCCTTTTCCACCTCATCCGCCGTGAACAGGCATTTCATGACGGCTTCGGTGCCCTTTACATTGTGGTCGGGCAGGTTATAGAAGGGGGAGTTCACGTGGTGTCCGTGGCATATCAGCGTGACAACGGGGACCTTGAGGTATTTCGCGACTTTTCCGAGGGAATCCGGCAGGACCGCAGTCGTGCCGCAAAGGGAATATCTGGCCTCGGGGTAGACCGCAGCGATGTCTCCCGCGTCCACGACGCGCTTGAGCTGTCTTATGAGCAGTATGTCGTTGGTGAACTTGCGCTTGCAGATGCAGCCTATGAACCTTAGCAGCCACTCTCTCTTAAGGAAACCGTCTATGGCGACCACGTAGTTGACGCGGTGGGGGAAGGTGGCCCTGGTGGACACCTTGAAGTCCATAAATGCGTTGTGATTGCAAAGAAGCAGATAGGGAGGCTTTATGCCCTCCATGCCGATCTTTGTGAGGTGATTGCGGTGCTTGATGAGATCCGGCGCGCACAGAGCCCAGATGAGAGGCCTGAGGTGCATCTTCATGGGCTTCTTCGACATGTCGAATCGCTTCACTCCATCCAGCATGGGTAAAATCCTCCGGGACAGTTTTCAATTATTATATGACAATAAAAGCGCGAAGCAAATGCTCCGCGCTTTTAATATCGTATTAAGACTATTTGAAGAGCCTCATCATGTAGTCCCTTGCGCTGTACCTCCAGACGTCCCACTCGTGGTATCCGGGATAGCAGGCGTACTCGAAGTTGTAGCCCTTGTCGATCAGCTCCTGTACCTGGGGCTCGGTGTACTTGTGTCTCGGATCATCGGTGCCGCAGGTGATGAAGGTGACCTTCATGGTGCTGTTGTAATGCTCAGGAGACGCGAACAGCTCGTCGTAGCGGGGACCGCCGGAAGCTTGCAGCGTGCCGTTGGGCAGGAGCAGGAAGCCGCCCTGGACAGTGGTGATGCCCGCGACGGAGAAACCGCCGCCGCAGCTGAACTGACCGAGGTTGGCGAAGCATTCCGGATGACCGTGGGCGATCTGCCTGGCCATGGAGCCGCCGGCTGAGAGGCCTGCCATCGCCCTGTATTCTCTGTCGGCTATGGTGCGGTACTTGCCGTCAATGAAGGGTACGATCTCATTGCACATGACTTCCGGGAATCCCTTATCGATGAAGGTGCCGTCTTCCAGCTCCTTTGGAGCCGCGAAGCTGCTTGCAACTATGATCATCTCCTCGCACTTGCCCTCAGCGATGAGGTTGTCGGCGATGTAGTTGAGCTTGCCCTGCCAGAACCAGCCGGTCTCATTTTCTCCGCCGCCGTGCAGGATGTGCATGACGGGGTACTTCTTACCGCTTGTCTCGTAGCCGTAGGGGGTGTATACCCAGAGGTTCCTGTATCTGCCGGTGGATTCGCTCTTGAGCAGTTCCATGTGGATGGTGCCGTGGGGCACATCGTTGAGCAGGTAGAACTCAGAGTCCTCATCCGGGACCTCGAAGTAGTTCATGACGTAGGAGCAGCCGAATCCGAAGGGGAGAACGGGGCTGTAGGTCATGACGCCGTCCTGGATGAACACGCAGTAATGGAATCCGCTCCTTACCTCGTCGAGGACGATCTTCCAGTAACCGTCGTCCTGCTTCTCCATGTCATATCTGCCCTGCATGGATCCGCCGATGCCGGCGATCTCAACTCTCTTGGCGTCCGGGGCGAAGAAGGTGATCTCCGCCTTGCCGTTCTCCAGGATGGATACTCCTGGAACTCTCTTGAAGGGAACGCCGCTTCCGCTGAAACCGGGGGAGGGCATCACTACCTTTGATCCCGCCGCGGGATCGATGGGGCTCTGGGATGTGGGCACGGTCATCCCTTTCTGAACGTAATCGAAGTTCAGGATGTGGGAATTCAGCGCCTGATTCTCTCTGATCTCTTTCTTCATGGTCATATTCTCCGTTTATGTTGAAATATCGGTCCTCTGAATAGATTTTAGTTTCAGACAGGCGATGCAGTCAACAACAAAAAGAAGCGGCAGACACGCTGCCGCTTAAGTTATAACTGTAAAGTGGAATCACTTCATATTCCAGATCCTGTCGCAGTACTCCCTTATGGATCTGTCGGAGGAGAAGTATCCGGAGTTCGCGATGTTCACCAGAGACATCCTGTTGAACCTGTCCCTGTCCATATAGACTTCGGAGACTCTCTTCTGCGCTTCCGAGTAGCTCGTGAAGTCCGCGACCGTCATGTACTGGTCCGCCCAGCCGGAATCGTTGAACAGGGAATGCATGATTCCGTCGAACCTCTCGCCGAGAGTACCGTATGTCAGCAGATCCAGTGCCCTGTCGAGCTCGGGAGTGAGGTACTTCCTCGGATCATAGCCGTTCCTTCTCAGCGCGTTGACCTCTTCCGTGGTCATGCCGAACAGGAAGATGTTGTCTTCGCCGACCTGATCCAGGATCTCCACGTTGGCGCCGTCCAGAGTGCCGAGCGTGACAGCTCCGTTGAGCATCAGTTTCATGTTGCTGGTGCCGGAAGCCTCCTTGCCGGCGTTGGATATCTGTTCCGAGATGTTGGCCGCGGGGATGATGATCTCGGCCAGCGAGACCCTGTAGTCCTCCAGGAATACGACCTTGAGCTTGTCGCGCACTTCCGGATCGGAGTTGACAAAGTTGGAGATTGATACGATGAGCTTTATGATCTCCTTGGCGAGGGTGTAGCCGGCGGATGCCTTCGCAGCGAACACAAAGGTCCTGGGCACGAAGTCCTTATTGGGATCCGCCTTTATCTCGTTGTACATCTTGAGGATGTTCAGGGCGTTGAGCAGCTGCCTCTTGTACTCGTGCAGTCTCTTTACCTGTACATCGAAGAGGGAATCGGGATCGACGATGAGCCCGTTGTTCTTCGCAATGTAGTCGGCGAGCCTCTGCTTGTTGGCTCTCTTGATCCTGTCGAGGTTGTCGAGGACGGTCTTGTCGTCGGCGTACTTCATCAGTTTCTCGAGCTCGTTGGCATCCTTCATGAATCCGTCGCCTATGAGCTCCTTGAGATAAGCCGTGAGCTTCGGGTTCGCCTGTCCCAGCCATCTGCGGTAGGCGATGCCGTTGGTCACCGCGGTGAACTTGGAGTTGTCCATCACATAGTAGTCATGGAAGACGTCCGTGGTTAGTATGTCGGTGTGCAGCTTGGACACGCCGTTGGTCATATGGCAGCATGCGAGGCAGAGATTGGCCATCCTGACTTCGCCGCCGGAGATGACCTGCATGTAATCCCATTTGCCGGGGTCATTGGGGTAGAAGACGGTGATCTTCTCCATGAGCCTGCGGTTGATCTCCTTGACTATGGAGTAGAGCCTCGGCAGCAGCGATTCGAACAGGTCGCAGGGCCAGTGCTCGAGAGCTTCCGCCATGACGGTGTGGTTGGTGTAGGAGAGGGTCCTGCATGTGAGGTCCCAGGCCTCGTCCCAGCCGAGTCCGCACTCGTCCAGGAGCAGTCGCATGAGTTCCGGGACGCAGAGCGCGGGGTGGGTGTCGTTTATGTGTATGGCGACCTTCTCGGGAAGGTTCTCAAGGGTCTTGTACTGGCGCAGATGCTCGGTGAGGATGCTCTGCAGCGATGCTGACACGAAGAAGTACTGCTGCTGCAGCCTGAGCTTCTTGCCCGCGATGTGATCATCGGAGGGGTAGAGCACCTTGGATATGATCTGGGCCTTGTTGCTTTCATACATGGCACTCTCATAGTCGCCTCTGGCAAAGGCTGCCATGTCGAAGCTGTGGGGGTTGCTGGCGCTCCAGAGCACCAGCCTGTTGACCGAGTTGGTGCCGTAGCCGGTGATGTAGAGGTCGTAGGGAACGGCGAGTACCGTGTCATAGCCGGAGTGGACGACCTTGAATATGCCGTTGTCGAACCACTCATGGGTCTGCCCGCCGAAGCGGACTTCAACTGCGTCCTCCTCGCGCTTGCGCAGCCAGACGTCTCCGTCGGAGAGCCAGTTGTCGGGGAACTCCACCTGCCAGCCGTCTATTATCCTCTGGCGGAAGATGCCGAACTCATAGAGTATGGAGAATCCGGTGACAGGGTAGTCCAGGGTCGTCGCGGCGTCCATGTAGCAGGAAGCGAGACGTCCCAGGCCGCCGTTTCCGAGACCTGCGTCATGCTCGCATTCAACTACGTCATCGAGATCCAGATTGTGCTTCTTCAGTATCTCTCTGGCATCCTCCAGTAGCCCGCAGTTGAACAGGTTGTTGTAAAGGGAGGTGCCCACCAGGAACTCCATGGAGAGGTAATAAGCCTGCTTGCGGCCTTCCTTCGCGACCTTCTCCCTGAATTCCTGATTGAATCTATCAAGTCCTTCTCTCACCGCGGTAGCCAGGACCCTGTAGGCCTGCTTGGGAGCTACCTCGTCGAGAGTGCATCCGCAAAGATGCATGCATATCTCTTCAAGTTTCTTTTCGTTTTCGGGATTGTACACTTTATTTCTCCTTGTGGTTTTAGAATACACCGT
>JAEEGL017403858.1_pt1 | contig 18584 bp, 13 predicted proteins | sample 9134231 | NCBI WGS metagenome assembly JAEEGL01 (sample SAMN16246548, study PRJNA631951) | gut metagenome | biome: gut microbiome; feature: rumen; material: fiber-attached | host: Bos | place: Iran: Karaj | collected 2018-10 | reverse complement strand
GGAAACTGTTTTAACGATACCTTTGTCAGCAACGATATAGACATTACCGTCAACCTGAACAGCTTCCATTCTGAGAGCCGTAACCGGAGTAATGGTTTCTCCGCAGCAGTTAGTTGGAGATATTATGTAATCTTGTCCGTTAGTAGTAGTGAATTTAACGTCACCAGCACCTTTTTTGGCAGCGAAAGCAGATTTAACGATGTTCATAGTAGGAGCAACGAAGTTCAGGTCACCGCCAACAGAGAAGTCAGAGTTTTTAACCTGTACATAGAATTGGCTCGGATCAGGGTTAGAGAATGAGCTCTGAATCTGAGCAATACCGTTGTTCATAGTCATAGCCTGAGTAGTGATAAGAGCATCACCTGCAGTAGTGAATTTAGCACCGTCGAACAGAACACCGTTCGGGTTAGATATAATTAACTTACCGACACCTGCGTTAGTGTTAATAGCACCATATATGTTGGACATACCGCTGTTAACCGTGTTAAGAACCGTAATACCTGAAACACCGTCAGCTGCGTTGAAGTTAAGAGTTTCACCTGCGTTGATGTTAAGAGTGTTCCAGTTAACGTGAGAGTTGCCGCTAAAACCGAGTGTAGCGGAATTATTACCTTGTGTCATGCCTGTAAAGTTGCTGTCAGTGGAGTTGATAACAGCTCCGCCGTTACCTACACCAAGACCGGTATCGATAGCTGCAGAAACCTGCATAGTAGCAAAAACTGCTGTTAAGACTAATGCTGATAATTTCTTTGAAATGTTTCTCATAGTATAAATCCTCTTTCCTATTTCCATGTATATATACAAAGTATTTCATTTTTAAGAAATTGACTTTTCGTTACAAATATTTACAATGACAAAATAAAATGCCTGATATCAGAAGTTTCCGGAAAGCGGTTATTCGGGCACTTACACCCAAAAGTATTATAAACCTACAACTAAAGTATAATTTTTGTAAAAATTATTAAAGTTTTTAAAATTTGTGCCGTTATATATAATGTAAGGTTAAATAAAGTGTGCAGAAAATGCCCGTATTATAGGAAGGAATGTTATGACAGATAGAGAAGAAGAAACAGGTGCATCACTCTTTGGAAGAACATTAGAGTTCATGGAAGACGATCCCTTAGAAGAAATTTTTGCACTTAATATGGGTGATTTTATTTCTGAATACTTAATATCCGAAGATTTGGCAAATAAAATAGGTAAAGATGTAAAGGATAAATCTGAGAAATTAAAATCTCAGCTTAAAGAACTGATTTCAATATACTCATTGGATAATACTCTTTGTGTACTTGGTTTTAATTCTCAGGATGAATATGTTGTATATAATTCAATAGCAAAAACTTTGACGCAGATTTTAGATGTTGATGCATGTCATATTTATCTGACCAAAGATTTTACAAAAGGTTTAAATCTTGATGATAAACTTTTAGGTTTGGTAGGTTCATCACTTGATTTTGATGAAGATATGTATGCAAAAATGATTGGATACAATGCAGATGAGGATTCTTTAGTAGTAAATTCTTTTAAAACATTGGAAAAAATTCAGGTAAAAGATATTACAACGATTAATAATTTTATTCCGAAAGCTGAATTAAAAGAATCCGATACAAAATCAATTGCGGTATTTCCAATACACAATAATGCTTATGTTGTAGGTGTAATTGTAATTGAAAATTATAAAGAAAAAATGATTAAGCGGGCATATTCAAAACTGGTTGAAACAATCGGATGCCTTTTCGGAACATCTATGCATCTTCAAAAAGTTATTGAGCATACGGAGGAAGTAATTGCAGGTGGTGCAGTATTTGAAAACGAACTCAAACATTTGAGAGCTGAATTGACTGCATTAATCGGTGATTTGGGAACGCATCAGCAGGCATTCGTAGAACAGCTTGCAAAAGCAGTTGATGAAAAAGGACAATACAAAGTTTCGCATTCACAAAATACTGCTGATTTATCCAAAAAAATATGTAAACAATTAAGCCTGAATGAAAAAACAACGGATTTAATATATTATGCAGGTCTTTTACAGAATATCGGGAAAATTACACTTCCTGAATCATTATTTACAAATAAAGGAAAGTTATCAAAAGATGACTGGGATAAACTCCAGAACCATCCGAATGTCGGTGTAAATTTACTTATGAACATTAACTTCCTTTCAGAAGTTATACCATATATTCATTACCATAAAGAACGTTGGGACGGTGGCGGTGAGCCGGAAGGGCTCAAAGGTAATTCAATACCGTTTGGCTCAAGAATAATTGCAGTAGCAGATGCATATACCGCAATGACCTCCGATCGTTCGTACAGAGCTGCAATGTCTAAAGAAGAAGCTCTTGCGATACTCAAAAGCGAAGCCGGAATTAAGTGGGACCCGGATGTTGTTAATGCATTATTTGAAGTGGTTTAAAGTATAATTTAATAAAAAAAGAGCCGGTAAATTGTTAAATTTACCGGCTCTTTTTTGTATTGTTATTATAAACGTTTTTTCATCAGCATCTCTACATATTCAATTGCTTTTTTTATACTAAAATCCTTACCTACACCTTTTATTATATCCTGTACGAGAATTGTTCTGTGTGATAAAGCGACACGTTTTTCTTTTGCGGCTGCAAGATTTGCAAGTGCTTTAATTAACGGTTCGTTTGGTTTTTCAATATCACGTCTGCTTATATCAATATAGGCATTTAAACGTTTTGCTGATTCAATTCTTGAAAGTTCTTCTCTGCCGGCTTCTTTTGCTCTTGATATCGCCTCTGCAGATTCTGATAGTTCAATATACTTTTTAAAATAATTTCCGTTATCTTCCGCAAGTTTTGTCATTTTATCGAAATATTTTGAAACACCGTAAGCACGGGTTTCTTTATCATATACATGTGCTGCCCAGCCTCTGTCTATATCATCTGCATATTTATGATGTTCTTGTGCAATATCAAATAATCCGTCCATTCTGCTTTGTAAGTTTGATTTTAATTCATGCATTGCTTCTTGTTTCATGTTAAGGAATGCGGCAAACTTTCTGTCCTGTATTTTTAATGAATCTTCAAGGTTCATGGAATTCATCTCCGTTATTGTTCTGCGGAGTGTATCTCTTCCTTCGGAAGTATCCTTCAAATAAGAAACAGTGCCCAAAATGTCTTTGGATAATTCTCTTTGATATTCCTGAACAAAGAGTTCTTCATTATCTGGAAGTGTGTGAGAAAAAACATCAATCTGAACTTTAGGAGACATTTTTGTTTCCCAGCTGTAAGGTCTGTATTCCATTCTCCAATTTCCGCCATTTCCGATTGAATTATTTGTAAAAAGACCTTTGAAATTGGTACTTGTAATTGCATTTGTTTTCATTGTTTTTACTCCTTATTAATTTTGTACCTATTTCTTTATAACCTTAATGCCCTGTTTTTTGTAGAAGTTTGCAAGTTCATCAAATAAAGGCATGAGTTTGTTTTTGCACTCCTGAATAAAACTGCTTTTTTCTTTAATTTTTGAGTTAGTGCTTTTTAATTTTTCCCGAAGTTCTGTTACATATTCATTCATTTCTTCAATAGTACGGGTATTTTCGTCCAGAATATCTTTTAATTTTTTAATTGTATTCTTTATATCATCGGTACCACTGAAATGATTTTTCTTTCCTGAGATTTTGAAACCTTCTTTTTTAATATCATCCAATGCCTTGTATGTAGCAGTTGTATCTTCATATTTTCCGTATTTTAAACCGTCATATGGATATGCTTCCCTGCCTTCATTGTACATTGCGGAATTTTCAAGTGCTTTTTGTCCATCGGATTTTTCTTTAGCAACTGAAACTCTTTTTTCTGCTGTTTCATATAATTTATTTTCAGAAGATATTCCGTTTGGTAAAATATTTCCAAGTTCTTCAAAAGGACTTTGGATTTTTTCAAGTGCTCTGATGTATTTTTTTAATCCTTGTTTTAATTTTAACTGGGCAGCTATTTCTTTGTTGGTACTTTCAATTCCTGCATTAATTGCTGCTTTTTCGGCACGAAGTGCTTTTACTTCATCTTCTGCTGTTTCTTTTCTGTATCTTAAATCGCCTGCCTTATCATATAAACCGGTACAGACGGCAGATTGCCATTGTTGATATTTTGCTTCATTTGAGCTTGCAAAACCGCCCATTTCTCGTCTGTAATAATATTCTCTTACATTTTCAAAATGTTTTCTGTAATCTGTTCGGTTAGTGCCTAAATAATTTCTTTTAACTTCATCAATTGTCGGATAACTCGGTTCATTATCATAAACAACAAAATCAACTCTTTCTTTAATATCATCGGAAATAAATTCCATCGGTGCTGCAAAATACACCTTGTCTTTTCTGTATGAATGATGTGAGCCTAAAGTTTTTTCTATGCTGGAATTTGGGTAAAAGTCCGGCATGTTTTTAATGCCTGATGTTCCTGCAGAAGTATTGTACGGAACTTCTTTGCCGGTAAATGTAACAAAACCGACTGGTAATATATTCATAAAACCTCCTTTGGTGATGTATATTAATAAAAATGTACTTATATTAGCAGAAATTGTAAATCAAACACATTCTGAATAAAATATTAAACTTAACAAAACTTAAAAAAGATTTGCTAAAAATACTGAGTTAACAGGTCTTTTTGTGTTATTTAAACATTAAAATAAAACAGAATTAATTATTTTCATCAATAATTTCAGCACCGCAATTTTCAACTTTAAGTGTTCTGATATCTGATTTTATACTTTGTCCTTCCCAGATATCACGAACCGTTGATTTAATTTTATCCAAATCATATTTGTGTGAGATTACGAGCATAGACGGTCCTGCTCCTGATAAAACGCATCCTATAATACCGTCTTCATGTTTAAATGCTTCCATAATTTCTTTCATTCCGGGAACGAGTTTTTCCCTGTATGGTTGATGTAATTTATCATGAAGTGCCAGTTTCATTAGTTTTTCATTTTTTGTATTAACAGCTTCAATCAGCATTGCCAAATGTTTTGCATTATATACAGCATGTGAAAGCGGAACATTTTCCGGCAATACCGAACGTGCAATATTTGTAGAAAGTTCAAAATCCGGAATACAAACGGTAATATCCCATTCTTCCGGCCAATACATTTTTTCTGTAACAATTGAACCATCATCCTCTTGTGAGGCAAGAACAAAGCCGCCCAAAAGAGCGGGTGCAACATTATCAGGGTGTCCTTCAACTTCTGTTGCTATAGATAAAAGAGCAGTAAGATCTGCCGGTGAACCAAGAAGTTTATTTGCTGCAATAAGCCCTCCGACAACTACTGCTGCAGAACTTCCTAATCCTCTTGTTATAGGAATCTGTGACTGTATATTTATTTTCAATTCGGAAGGTTCCTGCCCGATTGAATTATACAGCATTTCTACAGCCTTATATACTATACTGTTTTCATCCCTTGGAATATTATCAAAAATCATTTCATCGAGGATTTCATTTTCAGACATTAAATTTATTTCTACACCTGTTCCGGGCAGTACTGTTTCTTCAATTGTAACTGTATTGTATATCGGTAATGCTAATCCCAGACAATCAAAACCGGGGCCTATATTGGCAGATGAAGCCGGAACTTTTACTGTAACTTTCATTTATATCTCCTCATAAAAGTATAAAGTGATTATACAATAAAGAAAAATAAAAACGTATAAGATTTGTTAAGCAATGTTAATAATTAAATCTATGTGCATTTTAACGAGAATTTTATAAATAGATACTTTATCGGATTTCGTTGTATAATTAAGGAAAGGGAAAATCGGTAAATTTTTGATACTTTACCGAATAAACGGAAAGGTAAAACATGCAAGAAGTTTTAGAAAAGAAGTCAATAAAGAATATAGATTTTAATTGTGATTTAGCTCAGGCATACGGTGTTTATAAAAATAATCAGGAATATGAACTTTTGGATTATGTAAGTTCGGTTAATATTTCATGCGGATTTCATGCCGGTGATCCTGTTACAATTAAAGAAGCATTAATGAAAGCAAAAGAGAAAAATGTAGCAATCGGGGCACATATAGGTTTTAACGATATTCAGGGTTTTGGATATAGACCTGTTGAATTAAAGGATGATGAACTTGAAGCTCTCGTTGTTTATCAGGTCGGTGCGATTATGTCATTTGCTCAGGCATACGGCTTGAGCATTGAACACGTCAGACCACACGGTGCTATGTACAAGGCTTGCGGTGAAGACTTTACTTTTGCTGTTTCTGTTGCAAAAGCAATAAAAAAATGCTCTGACTGGCTTGTTTTATATGCACCAATGGGTGATATAACAGCAAAGGTAAGCGATTATACAGGATTACCTGTTGCACAGGAATTGTGCCTTGAAAAAACGTATAACCTGGATTTGACTGTTGATTATGCAATCCCTGATAATACAAATAACTATGATTTAATTAAAAGGCTGCAGCACCTCGTTCATACATCACAAATTCGCAACAATGCCGGCGGAGTAAGCATGTGTGAAGTTAATACAATTCATTTTTCAAATAAATATAAAAACTCAATGGATTTGATTAAAGAAGCAAGACGTATAATAACACCGTCACCGGTTAATTATAATAATGCAAAAATATCAGGCTGGGTTGAATAGGTTTTAAGATTAAAATTGGAAGTGGAAAATTATAATTATGACATTTAATATTGATGAATTAAAAGAAAACGTTAATGTAAAAAAAGAAGTCGGATGGCTGCTTCCCGGATTGGAAGTAAAAAGGTGGTTTTTACTTATCTTTCTGGGTTCGATAATGATAGTTCTGGGCTTTATGGTATTTGCGGAATTACATCCATTGTACACAACGGTTGCCCTTATTCAGAGGGCGGCATTTACACTGCCTTCAAAACTTCTTGCAGCAATATTCATAGGTATAGGAGCAATTATCTTCTTTAAAGGATGGCAGAAAACAACTTTATCTATTATGGATATGAACTCTGAAAAAGGTAATTCCGCTATTCTTGAAAAGTTATACAGAAGAAGAAAACTCAGCCGTGGAGCAAAGGTTGTTGCAATAGGTGGCGGAACCGGTTTATCAATGCTTTTAAGAGGTATAAAAAAATATACAAGTAATATTACTGCTATTGTAACTGTTGGTGATGACGGCGGAAGCTCGGGAAGATTGAGAAACGAAATGGGGATTCTCCCTCCGGGTGATATAAGAAACTGTATTGCAGCACTTGGTGATGATGAAGACTTAATCACAGAACTTTTTCAATACAGATTTAAAACCGGTGAAGGTCTTGAAGGTCATAGTTTCGGTAATTTATTCTTAACTGCACTTTGCTCAATTACCGGAAATATGGTTAAAGCAATAAAAGAATCAGCAAATGTACTTAATATTCGTGGTGTTGTCTTACCGGCAACATTGGATGATATGAAGCTTGGAGCCGAATTTGAAGACGGACGTGTTGTACACGGGGAATCAAATATTCCGGAAGCTCACGGTCAAATAAAACAGCTTTTTACCGAGCCTGCAAATTGTACAGCACTTCCTGAAGCTATTACCGCAATAGGAGAAGCGGATTTAATTATTTTAGGACCGGGAAGTTTATATACAAGTGTTATTCCGAATCTTCTAGTAAACGGAATAGTTGATGCAGTTACAAAAGCAAAAGCAAGAAAAATATATGTATGTAATATCATGACACAGCCGGGTGAAACAACGGATTATACTGTAGCAAGCCATGTGAATGCATTATTTAAACATGCGGGCGGAAGAAAAATTGTAGATGCGGTACTTGTTAATAACAGATTGCCGGACAATATCTCTGAAGGTTATGCAAAAGCCGGTTCAATTCCTGTAAGGTTGGATATGGAGAATATTGCACCAATCGGAATTGAGATTGTTTCTCAAAAACTTATTCAGGAAAATAAAGAAGGACTTGTCCGCCACTCTTCAAACCGTGTTGCAAGAGCTATTCACTATTGGTACAGAAAATCCATTAAAAGAGGATAAATCAATTGGTGCGGTGTACTGCACTACAATATAAAGATGTAATGAATTAAAGGTCATTAAAATGAAAACTATATCAACATTTCAGAGATTAAAAGATTGTGGTGAAAAAATAGCAATGCTTACGGCTTATGATTATTCAACCGCACAAGTATTGGATAAGGCTGAGATTGATGCAATCTTGGTTGGTGATTCTTTGGCTATGGTAGCTTTAGGGTATGAGAATACTTATAATATTACGATTGATGAGATGTTGATTTTTATAAAAGCGGTTGCAAGAGGAGCAAAGAACTCTTTTATAATCGGTGATATGCCGTTTATGAGTTACAATCTGTCTGTTGAACAGGGTTTAGAAAATGCGGGAAAAATGATTGCATCCGGAGCAAATGCCGTCAAGCTGGAAGGATGTAACGAGCATATAATAAACCTTGTTAAACGTTGTACCGAGTCGGGGGTTCCTGTTCTCGGACACTTGGGATTTACACCCCAGTTAATGAATACAATAGGCGGACATAAAATTCAGGGTAAGACATCCGATAAAATTGAAGCAATTTTAGAAAGTGCAAAAAAACTTCAAGCTGCAGGATGTTTCGGAATTGTACTTGAACTTATGCCTGCAGATAGTGCAAAATATATTACCGAAAACTTAAAAATTCCGACAATAGGAATCGGTGCAGGTAAATATTGTTCAGGTCAAATTGTAGTTACTGATGATATTCTGGGTAAGTTTACCGATTTTGCTCCTAAATTTGTAAAAAAATATATTAATCTTCATGACGAAGTTCTAAAGGGAGTTCTGGAGTACAAAAACGAAGTAAAGAATGAGATTTTTCCATCAGAAAATGAGTCTTTTGAACTGAATCCGGAAGAAAAAACTAAACTCAATATTCAGTAAAATATTTTTTAATCCCCGAATACTATAAACGGAATGTCATGTTCTGTTGCGTAAGTTTTAAGGAAATCTTTTTGTTCGGAGATAAATTTCATAATATTCTTTATCTTGCCGGCTTTTGCACCATAGCTTTCCGTTTCGGCATTATATGCAAACACACCCATAACACGCGGATTGGAAACATACATTTCATTATATGCACGCAGTCCTTCTCTTACGTTTGAATTTATTGTTGCAAAAGCCTGAATAATTCTGTTACGGATATTAGCCGGTTGGATTTCAACCATTGATTTATCCTCGTTTTCCTTTAAGAATTTTAGATATTCTTCATCATTCATGCCGGTTGCTTTTTTGATAAGTTTTGAAACATATTTTCTGTCACTTTCTCTTATTCCGCCAAAAACATAATTTTCAATAAAATCGCTGACAAACTTACCGCATCCGGAGCCGGAATCTGTCTTACCTCCTCCATAAACATATTTTGAAGGTACATCAAGTATAACTCCCTGTTTTCTGAAGAAACGGAATTTGCTTTCTACTCTTTCCGCATAACTGACAGAAAGAAGAACTTCTGAGTCAGGGAGAGCAAATGCATCAAATTTTGCAAGCTGATTCTCCCAGCTTAGTCCGTGTACAAAGAATTTTATATTACCGGTGTTAAATAGTGCAAGTGAGTTTAACGGCGAACCAGAATTGGTTATACCTCTTGATATTGTTCCTTTCGGGAATCCTATTGCTTCCCAATCCTCGACTTCATTGTATTTAATTACAACAAGTTCTTTTCCGTTCTTTTCTTTGCTTATATAGACACCTTTAATATTTGTAGTTCCGTCAGAATTAACTATTGTTATAGCTTTTCTTATTGTGCTTGCGGTCGGAAGTTTGGTTATGGGAAGTAGCGGTTTTGTGGGCTGAAGTTCCTTTACATATCCTCTGATTTTCTCTGCATAAATATCCGCCGTTTCTCCAAAACTCTTAACCGAGCCTTTTCCTTCACCAAATATTCTTTCGTTTTTTGAATTAAATATTGCTCTGCCTTTACCTGTTGCAGCATCATGAAATACGTTATTTGCTTTAACGGCTTTTAAATCAGCATGTGTAAACATCAGTGCCATCTCAAACAGATTGTCGTTCTGGAGTCTGAATGCTATTTCCTGTAGCCTTTCCGTCAGAACTTTTTCGTTAGGTGCCGAATTAGCAAACTTCAGCCATTCATGTTGTTTAATGAGTGTATATAATTTTATTTCTTCATCTCTTGTAAGGTTAAATTTTTTCGCAATATAAAATGCATCAAATGCACTTTCTGCGGCATGCGTTCTGTCAGACAGTCCTTCTGCTTTCGTAATATCGTGAAGCAAAGTTGCAAGTGTCATAATCTTTTTATCTGATTCATTAAGCTGCTTAAATTGCGGTTCCTGTGAAACTTTCTGCATAACTTTGAGTGAATGCTGCATAACGTCAAAATCGTGAGTTTTGTGTTGTTTTCTTCCAATCATTGAACGTAATTCCGGGAGTACATCAACAATTTCGTTGAGCATTTTTTCAACTTCGGGGTTATTGCATTTTATTCTGTTCTGTTCGGAAAATCTTATTACATCTGCCCTCAGAGCTTCAATTACTGCTTTTGTTTCTTCTGATTCAATTTGTGCGAGTTTTTTACCGTTATTCAGATTAACAGGATAGCCCGTGAGAGAGTATTTATTAGGGTTTGATTTGTTGTAATGAAGTTCAAAACCGAAGTAGTCAAATACTTTTTGCTGCTCTTTTGAAGAAAGATGTCCGAGTTTTTGTCTTGCAATATTGATAAAATCATCTTTTCCGAAAGTCTGAGAGATTTGAAGCTTGGCAAATTCTTCATCGCTTATTGCGGCAAGTGTTTTACCTAAATTACCAACAGCAGTATTAAAATGTTTTGCGGCTTCTTTTGTGATTGGGTTGGTTTCAATACCTAAAGAACGTGCTATAGCAGGAAGCAGTGAGCAGTATTCTTCCTGAGTTGACGGAATAATCGGAAACATTTTTTTGAATTCATCAGACATTTCAAAAGTCCCGGAGTTTGAGCCGACAAGATTTCTGAGCAGAGTTTTTTTGCTCTGGGCAGAAAGTTCGTTTATGTTTGTTTTACCCTGAAAATCAATAAATTTACATGCAAACCTGAACTCATCTTCCTTCAGGCTCGATACTTTTGTTCTGCCTAATACCCGATATACTTTTTTAACCTGCTTATAGCTTATTCTTTCCATTTCATAAGCATTAAATATTTTTCTCAAATCTTTCGAACTTATTCCGAGTTCTTCAGAGTTTACAACCATTTGTTTTACAAAATCAGGTTCAATTTTTTTAAATTTTGCAGTTGACATCATACTGTCAAAGCCGGACATAAATTCTCTGTTGTATTTTAGATTTTCATTGTTTTTAATGTAATTTATAGTAGCAGAATAATCTTTATATGCACTGTTTTCATAATCTCTCATTACATCGTCTGCCCAAAGTTTGAATTTTTCATCCGAATACTTTTCCAGTCCTTTGGGGTCAACCTTCTTAGCACCTTTATTATGGAAAATTCTGCCGATTTTCTTAAATATTCCGCCCAAAATCGGTGAAGCGGCGGCTCCGCATATAGTGCCTGAAATTCCTGCATCTTTTATATCTTCAAGACTACCGCCGTCAACAGCTTCTCTGAAACTGCCGTCAATACCTCCGGCTAATGCTCCGCCTGTTGCAAGTTCGCTGAAAAATGCAACTTTACGTTTTGTGGAACTTCCGCCAAAATACTGATATCCTGCAGGGTTTGTCATTGCGGTGGTGAATTTTTGCTTGAACGTACGTTTTGCACCGTTATTTACAACATTTTTAATTCCCTGCTCCGCAAAAACCTCCATGCCTGTTTTTGCTACACCGCTTCCTACATGCTTAACGGCTTGAATACCGAGTTTTGCGGCAACTCTTTTACCTACAGCGCCGCCAAGACCGCCCGTAAACGGAGCAAGGATTCCGGAAAAGGCTCCTGTTACAAAATCCTTTGCTGTTTGTTTAAGTGAAAACTTTTTAGAACTTGTAGCAGTTTCCAGGCTTTTAACTCCGACTTTAACTAATCCCCCGATAACTGCAGCAGCAGCAAATCCTAATGCAACAGGCGGAATTGCTGCACTGAACGGTGCTGCAACCGTTAAAGCATAAGCTCCGAATGCGGCAGCACCCGATACAATATCTCCAACAACATCAACTGCAGTATCTTGTCCCTTTCTGTACTCATCTATTGCGTGTTCTGTCCTTGATTTTATTTCACCTTGTTTATATTTTTCAAGATTTTCATTGGTTAAATCCACTCCGGTAATTCGTTTAAAGTCTGCCTTATTATTTCTTTTTCCGTCTATGTTTTGATTATTCCAGTATATAGTAAAATTGTCTTCACGTTTTTTATCATATAATTCATCAGAATCACCGCCAAAGAAACTCTTTATATAATCCCATGTTTTTCCGATAATTCCGTTTTCTGACTTTGCTTTGTTTATTTTATTATCGAATCCGTCATACCGTTGTTTTATAATATCGGCGAAGTTTTCTTCTTTGTTATCTTTACCTTTATAAAAAATGTCGTATTCCAGGTGTTTAAATTTATCTTCTTCAATTGGAGTTCCGTCTTTTTCAAAATAAAAAATATCTGCAGTTTCCGTTTTGACGAAAAATCGTCCGGACGGTCTTATTTTTATTACACTTGTGTTATCTTCTCCAAGTTCATAATTATTACTGCTGTCGTCTTTATGCTCTATGTTTACCTGTGAAAGATTGAGTTTTTCCGTTACAAGGATTTGCAGGTCTGTCATATCTTTTGCCCAGGAATGTTTTTTTCTGAATGCAGCTATATAATTTTTATGGTTATCAGTCGGATTTTTTAGTTTTGAAATATCATAGTATTCTTTCGGTGATATTATGTTTCCGTTTTTGTCGTAAAAATGATATTTATCTTCGGTATCGTCATCCGAATATCCTATAACACAAATATTCCCGTCATCATTTACAGTTATTGACTGTACATTTCTGCAGGTTATATTATAATAATCGTCTTCTTTTTGTTCAATTGTTTGGTATGCATTATTTGAACTGATATACAGATATTTCGGATTGTAATAAAGGTATATTGCAAGCTGTGCGTCATTCAGTTTATCAGATTCTTTATGTTTTTTTCTGTATTCTGCAAGGTTTTGTCTGTATGTATTTACGGCTTTTTTGAAATCAAAATTATCAAAATCCGCTTTTTTTATTAATTCACCCTTAGAATTAAAGTATGTTCCTTCTTCACCATCATCGCCCCCGATTTGCATATCACCATTCTCGTTTATTAAGACGTATGTATAATAATCTTCCATTTTAATATTGATGTTGTCTTTACCAAGTTTATAGATATTAATATATCCGGCATCGTAATACAGGATAAGTGCAATTTGTGCATCTGTGAGATATTTTGAATCTTTATGTTTTGCTCTGAAACGGTTTATTTGTGCTCTGTAGTATGAAAGCAGATTATTTATGCCGGGAAAATATGCTCCATTACCGGAAATTTCTTTTCCGGATTTATTAAAACATTTAAAACAGTATTTTTCACCTAAATCATAACAGCCATGCTTGTATATGTACATTTGTCCGTAATAGTCATCCTCGTTATATAGAGTAAATGTTTTGTTGTTTAATTTTATTTCTTTTTGTTTTAAATCACGATTAAAACTGTTATAAACGGTTATATTTTTTATTCCGTAAAAAATCGACTGCAAAACCTGAATGTCACTCAAGAAACCGGCATGGGGATTTTCTTTTCTGAAGGTTTTTATCATCTGTCTGTGATGAGGTGTAATATTGGTATAATCAGGTTTATACTCCTCTTCTGATATTTGTCTGCCCTGATTATCATAATATTTTTTTATGCCATGCTCAATCATAAATTTTCCGTCAGGGAGTACATGAACTTCAGGGGCATAATAATTTTCAATTGCGGTAATACCGCACATAATGTACGCATTTGCAGAATTCTGTATAAGTGCAGCTATCTGAACATCTGTGAAATATACCGCATTTTTATGTTCTTCACGGTATTGTTTAATCTCTTCTTTTAATACTGAAACAAGCTCACAATAATCCTTTTCTTCATAATCATCTTTTCCTATCTCACTTCCGCTTAGAGTATAATATTTGACTTCACCGCCTTTATTAACCGCATACTTACCGTTTTTTTCATTAATAGTTATAGAGCTTTTTAAATCAAGACTGTCAACAACCGCATCACCTTTATTCGACCAAAATAACGAAGTTGAATCGTTTTGATTCAGTTTAACTTCGTTCAAATGCTCGTTTAATATGGCAATTATTTGTGCGTCACTCAGTTTCGCGGCATTTTTGTGTGCCTTTCGGTACTTCTGAATGACCTCTTTTTGTTCAACGGTCAGTGTCATTTTTATACTCTATAAATATCCCTGATGTTTCCTATATATTTATAAAGTATATAATTTGAAAATAATTTACATATTTTTTTATGTCTTTAATAAAAGTTTACAAATATTGTATGAGACAATATTAAGCAGACAAAACATAAGCAAAGCATGTGCTGATGCATTGGTTAATTGGTATATAGCCTGAATTTATGTATATAAAAGCCTAGTTTTCAATAACCTGAGGTAAGTCTACGTTTGGTGCTCCGATTGTTCTGACGAGTTCCAATACAGCAGCTTTCATTTGACATTTTTGAGCGGTGGCACTAAAGAAATCACTATAGAAGCAACCATCACAAACACAACCTCTTTTATAGCATTCCAACGCAGTCGGAGTCCACCTTTTGACTGCGATAGCTCTCCCCATATCACGACTCTTAAACACTTATATCCTCCGAAAATTATTTTTAAAATTATTATTAAACTACTTAAAATTAAGAACAATCCCCAAATGCTCTCAATCCATATTTTTATTATATAGGCTGAGTTCGGTTTTACAACCCGTAAAACAGGAAATGTTAAGTTTTTTTAAAAGCTTGCATAATGCTTAAAATATGTACCTGATAGCTTTTCAAGACATGGGAACATGCCATGTCTACATGGTTTTGGCGAATAAAAACATGGAAACGCATGTCAGTTGCATGTTTGCATGGTTCTCAATAAGAGTTAAGATTTGTAACGATGTTGGCATGTTAAGGAAATTGTGTGCAAAAATTTATCCGCTTACAAGCATTTCAGCAAATTTTAATGATTCGGAATTAATATCTCCTCCGGCGAGTTCTGCAATAGCTTTGATTTTTGTTTCACCATCAAGAACGGAAATAGCAATGCTTGTTTTTTCATCCTGTGTTTTTCTTACATAGATATGTCTGTCTGACTTAGAAGCAATAATAGCCTGATGGGTAATTATTATTATCTGCATGTATTTTGCAAGCTCTTTAAGTTCGTCCGCTACTGACTGAGATGCTTTTCCGGAGATACCGGTATCAATTTCATCAAAAATTACGGTATCAATGTTGTCACTTTGTGCAAAAATAGTTTTTATTGCAAGCATAACCCTTGATATTTCACCACCGGAGGCAACTTTTGCAAGCGGCTTCAGTTCTTCCGAAATATTTGTGGAGATTAAAAATTCAACTTTGTCCGTTCCGTTCTGATTAAGTTCGCAGGGTTCAAAATTTATGCTAAATCTTGCTTTTGGCAGTTCAAGTTTTTCCAGTTTTTCCATAATCAGTGAAGAAAGCACTTCTCCGTATTTTTTTCTTTCTTCCGAGAGTTTTTCGGCTTGTTGTTGCAGCAGCATATGCTGAATGTTTATGCGTTTTTCCAGTTCATCAATATTTTGTGTGGAAAATTCAATTCCGTCGAGTTCTTTGCGGAGCTTTTCGCCCTCTTTTATTACGTTTTCTAAAGTTCCGCCATATTTACGTTTGAGTTTATCAAGAAGGAATAATCGCTCCTGAATGATGTTTATGCGTTCTTCGTCATTTTCAAGCGAAGAAGAATAATCTCTTAAAAATGATGAAATTCCTTTAAGTGAATCAATTGCACCAATCAATTCACTTTCAATTTCTTCAAGCGAAGAATCCATACCGGAAGCTTTTGAGAGATTTTGTTTAATCTGTAAAAGTCCTTCTATAACAGAGCCGTCATCACCTGAGATTGACCAGTAGGATGAACCCGTAAGTTCTTTCAGTTTTTCAACATTCTCCAAAACAGCTAATTCGTTGTTAAGTTTTTCATCTTCATCAATGCCGTTTGCTCCGAGTCCGGCATTTTCTATTTCTTCAACCTGAAATTTTAAAAATTCTATCTGGTCTTCGGTTTTATTTGCGGATGCTTTCAGTTCTTCAAGCTGCCCCAGCATAAGTTTATACCGGTTAAATTCATTTTTGTAATTTTCAAGAAGTTCTCCGCAGGTATTTTTTGTATATGAATCAAGTAATGTTATGTGGCATTTTGGCTGCAGGAACGAATATGTCTGATGCTGGGAATGTATGTCCAGAAACATTTCCCTAAAAATTTTCATAAACTCCTGATTAACCAGAGAACCGTTAATTCTCGCTCTGCTTGAAGTTTGTGTAATCTCTCTGGATAAAATTATCTCCTGACCGCAATTTTCTATGCCATATTCTTCAAAAAGGGCTGTAACATCTTGTTTTTCATTTAATATTGTAATTTCAATCAGGGCTTTTTCGGCACCGGTTTTAATAACTTCTTTGCCGCTGCCTTTACCTCCGAAAGCTATATCAATTGCATTGATAAGGATACTTTTGCCGGCACCTGTTTCGCCGGTAATAACATTTAAACCTTTTGACAAATCCAGTCTGAGTTCATCAATTAAGATATAATTTTTAATAAAAATCCCTGATAACATATTATAAATTATACATTAAAATTTACGAATAGCCTAATAGTATATGAAAATTAACGGTTATCCGAAAATAAATGTTTTCAAATAATTAATCCAGTTTAATCCCTGAGCTTTGCAAGCATCAAATTCTTCCGGTTGAAACAGATATGCTATCAATCCTCTTATAGTTCTGTTTTTGTTTGTATGATAATTCATTCTGTTGTCAAGATATTTTTTTGTTTTTTTGTAGTCGCTGCTGTTTTTATCACTTTCGGTATAATATTTCAGGATTTTGGCTCTCTGCTTGCTGAGTTCTGCCATTGCCCTGTCACCTTCTTCTTTTGGCAGATTATTTTCTCTGCATGAAAGCAGCACAAATTTACATAATTCAATAAAGGTATCTTTATTTCTAAGAATATCAATATTTTGCCTGAAATGTTCCAGCTCGTGTCTGATTAATCCAAAAGTCCACCAGTTTCCATATTTTTTATTCGTTTTGTTTTCCGTAAAATATGTAAGAATATTATCTGCCCAGCTGTAACAACCTGACAGGTTTGGTGTATCTTCACATATTTTTTCACAGATGAAAACAGGTTTTAATTCTTCGGGGATTGCAAGTCTTTCCGTAATAAGATTGAAATAAAACTTTGCTGCATCTTCTTTTGTCATTTTGTTTGCTGTTCGGATTTCGTTTCTGGACAGTTTGATAAAAATTTTATGAAGCCGGTTGATTAAATTATCTGTATTGTTTATTTTTTCGTATAAAGGCACAGAACCGCGGAATGATACCGGATTCTGTATTATTCCTGTAGTTTTCGGTAAATTGTTAACAAAATTAATCATAACAAACCTGCTGATATTATAAAATCGGCTGATTTTTAAATTTTACCGTTTCTGTTCATAATTGTTACAAAAATAAATATTTATTATTCAATTATGTTGAGCAATCTCTGCCAAACTTCTTCAATAGTTCCGTTCGCATCTATTTTACAGAGTACACCTTTATCCTGATAAAATTTTATAAGCGGAGCGGTTTCATTATAGTATGTTTCAAATCTTGCTTTGGCGATTTCTTCGTTGTCATCTGCTCTTGTTTTTAACTCAACATTACATTTGTCACAAAAGTTTTCAACTTTTGACGGTTTAAACTTTTTATTATAAATTTCTCCGCACTTAGGACAAGACTGACGGTGGACAATCCTTTCTATAAGGACTTCCGTATCAATATCAAAATAAATTGCTTTGAAAACAGCATTGTTATCATCTAATTCTTCATTAATTTTTTCAAGCAGTCTTGCTTGTTCAAGACTTCTCGGATAACCGTCTAAAACATATCCGTTTTTGCAGTCATCTTCTTTTAGCCTGTTTTTAATAATATTTCCGACAAGTTCGGGCGGAACGAGCTGCCCTTTGTCAATAAATGTTTTTGCGATTTTTCCGTCCTCTGATTCTTTTGCTATTTCAGCTCTTAAAAGAGAACCGGTGTCAATGTGCGGAAATTTTAAAAATTCCGACAGCATATTTGTTTGAGTTCCTTTTCCGCAGGCAGGCGGTCCTAAAAATATAAACTCTTTTTTCATGCTAAGACTCTCCTTGTTTAATTTGATTATAGCATGGAGAACCAATAAAAATTTGTCTTAACATTTCTTAACATCCGGCAACAAAAAAGGCAATTTTTTGAACCTCATATACTTTATATATATGTAAGAGATATTAAAAGAGAGATTATTCAAAATGACAGCTTTATATGATGCAATAGAAAGAAATAAAAAACCGACCGGAGCAATCGAAATTCCTTCTGACTTTCAGTTTTATTATCTTAACAAAAAAGACAGACAAATGAGATTCAACAACGGCGGAGATCCTATATATGCTGTTTTCGAAAAACTT
>JAEEGL017209889.1_pt1 | contig 18584 bp, 12 predicted proteins | sample 9134231 | NCBI WGS metagenome assembly JAEEGL01 (sample SAMN16246548, study PRJNA631951) | gut metagenome | biome: gut microbiome; feature: rumen; material: fiber-attached | host: Bos | place: Iran: Karaj | collected 2018-10 | reverse complement strand
TCGGTGAGGTCGTCGATGGGGTCGAATACCGCCGACGCCTGATCCTCGAAGTAGGGGCCGAGGAGGAAGTAGTTGTTTGAGTTCCAATTGTCGACGATGGCGGGAATCTTGGACCTGATGACGGTGTAAATACCGCCTACCTGGTTGCAGACTTCCCATGCACACTCGAACAGCATCGTCTTTTGAAATAGTTCTTTGTTTTCTCTCTCTTTTGCCATAATTAGAGTGTATATGTTATATGCTAATTGTTATTGTCTGTTATTTCAGCTCGATGTATGAATTTTTGACACCGAATGTTACATACAACTCGTCCCAGGTGCTGATGTTGTTGAACTTCGCGGTGTTTGACTGTCTATCGTTGGAGCCAGTCCATGTAACTTCTACGTCAGCCACGCCGCCCTTGTTGTAAACCTTCACTGTAACTTCGGTGTTGTTGATGTTGGACATAAAGTCGCCGGACCCGAGGTAGAACTCTGCTTCTCCGTATTGCTTCTGGTTGACAGAGATTTTCTTGGAGCTGGATGTGCTGATGTCGTTTTTGCCCTTCAGCTGGATTGTCACGTTGTCAGAGGACAGTCCTGAGGGGTTGCAGTGGTTGGTGAACTTGAATACGGAGCAGGTGCCTTTCTCCACTTTTGTAAGTGTTCCGAGGATTTCTGTCGAATTTAAGTCGCTTGTGCCCACTGTGACGCCAGCTAAGCTAACTGTATTGGTCTTGGTGATGTCCACAAGTTCGCGGTACACGGGGTAGAAATTGGTGGTCTGGTCGAATATGTATGTGTCGTATAGTATGCTCTGACCCTGGTAGTACTTGATTTCGTCGCTATTGGCAGTGGTGTTGTATCCTGCAAAAAATCCGCTCTTGGCAGGCAGCGACGGCAGTGTGAACGTGAATCCACCTATGCCTGAGAATGTCTTGGCGGGTTTCTGAGAAGTTGCGTCGGTATAGATATTGGCGGTGAATGATTCAATCTCGACGGCGTAGATGGAGATTGGCGATTCTTCCACGTCAATTGTGGAGCCCGGCATCAGTGTCGGTTCTCCGTTTGGAGTCCTGGAATAGCCGCATGAATGGCCTTCCTTAGGTTGCATTATGATTTCGGGGAGCGTTACCTCAGAACCGGGACACGCCAAAATCTCGACAGGCTCCTTGTCGGCGCCGTTGTTGTACACCTTTACGCTTATGCCCTTCACTTTGACGGTGTAGAGTGTGATGTCTGATGTGACGTTGTTGATGTTTGTGGTGTATCTAAGTCTGGTGGAATTGGCTTTGGTGTCGTAGCCGAATACGTAGCCGTTGTCTGCGGTGAGCTGAGGAAGGACGGCTTTGCCGCTGATACCGCCTGTTGCCTGGTCGTAGTCGGCGGCGTACAGCTTAAAGAGCACCTTGCTGGGGTTGTCATTGTCATAGCAGGTGATGAGCCATTTGCCTACATTGCCGTATGAATAAATGAAGCCGCTATTGAAGATCACCTGCTTGTCGATGATGTGGGTGAAATTGTATCCTTTCGACTTGTCTTTGAAGTGGATTCTGAGCTCGTTGGCTTCGTATGTGCCGGGCTTGATGGTGATGAGCACGTATTCTGCTTTTTCGATGTCGCGTGTGACGGACACTGTTGTCGATGTGCCGCCCGACACTTCCGTTATCGTGCCGTCTGTGCCGATTTTTACGGAGACATCGCCGGCTATTTTGTTGCCCTTGGTGTCTTCTATCTCAATCGAGGAGAATTTTTTCTGGGTGTTGAAGCGTATCATCGCGCCCACGTGCTTGAATTGGAATGCCTGTGCGTCATTGGCGGTGTAGCCCACCATGAGCTCCTCGTATTTCGACGTCTGCTCGGCGGGGATGGTCACCGTCAGGGTGTTGCCGCTTGCCGTAGCCTTCTCTTGATAGGGGAGCAATGCGTAGTAGCTGTTGGCCTTCTTGATTGTACCTGCAAACTGCGCCTCCTTGCCGTCGTCCGATACGCCTGCGCACGCAAATTCTGCGGCTGTGCCGTCTGCAAACACTTTGATGTGGTCTTCGCTGCTGAATTGAGTTTCGCCCGTGGTGGCGGAGACTGTGCTCTTGGAGAGCGATGTGCCCATTGTTGCGCTGAATGTCATGTCGACCATTTCGCCTGAGCCGCCTGACAATGTGCCTGCGGCTTGCTCCATGTCGTCATTGTTGCAGGACCAGAGTCCGATTCCGGCGAGCAACAGGGCGTATATCGATATTTTATTTGATTTCATGGTTATGGTTCGTTTTGTGTGTAACGTAAAAAAAGTTAAGGATGTTTCGTTTAGAAGTCAATTATCGTCCAGGTGTCGATTGCCGACGGCTTTTGGTCAGACTTGATGGGGTAGAGTGTGATATTGCCGGTGAGGCCGTTGTAGGTCTGTCCGGGTATGTATTCTGTGCCTGAGCCGTCCTGCTTGGTGTTCCAAGCCTTGATCATCGCGTTGAGCTGGATGCTGTTGTTGATGGTGACGTCGCCGCCGTCATTGTAATCTTCGGTCTTAACGGTGTTGCCGTTGAAGTCTTTGTAAGTAATTTTGGATTTTGCGCCCCAGATAGCCTTGAATGTCACGTCGGATTTGAAGTCGTGGGTTGCTGCGCCGTCCCATCCCTTGAACCATTGTCCGGCTTTGGTGGGTTTGAGCGTGAGTTCAACCTTTGTGCCATATTTGTGGGTGATTTCTTTCTTGGTGGTATTGTCGTCGAATGTGCCGCCGTTGGCGTCGAGGGTTATTGTTACGTCCTTGTAATCGTAGAATGCGTAGATGTTGCGCGATGTGTTGTTGACTGTTATCACGTAGTCCTTGCCCGGTTCATATTGCACTTGGTAGGGGTTGGCACTTTCCGACCATCCTTTGAACACTTTGCCTTCGGGGGCTTCGGTGACGGTGGGCATTGTTACTGCTGTGCCTTCCTTGAATTGTATGAACATCGACTTGCCGTTGTACTGGAAGATGAGGATTTTTTCGTTGCCGGCAATTGCCACGAAGCTCATATCGGATGCGATGTTTTGGATGGTTTCGCCTTTGAGATAGAAATTGCCGTCGCTGCCTATCCAGCCGTTGTAGGTAATGCCTTCGCCGATGGAGTTGGGCAGGAAGGGCGATGTATTTTGCTTGACGCTGTAGCTATTTATTGGTGCTGCACCGGCGATGTTGGAGACGTCGAATGTGATGGTGGCAAGTTCGTCGATATTGCCGAAGTCGAGGATTTGGCTGCGTGTGAATGTCACGTCCCTGAAATATACTGTCCTGTCGGTACCGTCGTTGAGGGTGTAGTTGACGACGAGGTTGGCTCCTGTGGAGGGCATTACGGAGATGTATCCGCCGTTTTGGGAGTCTATGAGCTCTACTGTCTTTTCTGTTGCGCCAGATACAGAAGGAAGACCGGCTGCGTCCATTGCAACCGTTACGTTGCCTGCTATCGGGTGGGTCGATTCCACTTTGAGCGATTTGATGTTGCCTTTGGTGTGGAGTCCAATGAGTGATGTTGCGTTGCGGAGGGTGAAGTCGCTTCCGCTGGCTGTGGTGTACGCGAGGGCGATGATGCCGTCGAGTTTGCCGCCGTTTTGCTTGGTGGGGATGGTTGCTGACAGCGTTCCATCGGCGTTGATGGTGGCTGACGGATTGTATGGGAACAATGCGAGGTATCCTTTTTCTGATGCTTTTGCCCTTCCTGCGAATGTTGCGTTGGCACCGTTGTCCTGTGTTGTGAACTTGTTGTTGGCGTAGCCGTCGAATACCGAGAGGGCGTCGCTCGACTGGAAGTACGTCACAATTTTTGAGGAGCTTGTGGGCACTTCGCTGTCATAATGGAGAGCCGCTTTGGAGAGCGAGCTTTCGAATGATGCCGAGAAAGACATGTTGCCTTCTGCGGCGGGGAGCTGCTCCGTGTATCCGTCGTCGTCGCGCTGGCATGCAGCGAGCGATACTGTGGCGGCAAGAAGTGTGTATTTTGCTATGTTGAGGTTCATGGTAGCTTGTTGTTAATTGTTGTTGAAATAATCCTTGTACTGCCACTCTTCGGATGTGGCTCCGCCGCTCACTTTGTTGGAGATGTCGGCGGTGAGATCGAGGTCGGCTGCTTTGGGAACTTTTGCGCCGTTTTCGTAGGTGTTGCCGTCCTTGTCCTTCCATACAAGCACTTCGTTGTCTTTGAGAGGCACTTCGCAGTTTATCAATGCCGTGCCATTGCTGAAATCAACAGCTGTAAACTCGGAAGTTTTTACGTTGTCATTGAAGGTGTAGGTGATTTTGAATACTTCGGTCCAAATAGCGTAGAGTGTTGCTGTCTTGCCCTTGTAAGTATCGCCTGCCTTGTATTCGGGGGATGTTGCGTTTTTGTCGGTGCTCCATCCGAGGAATGTGTGCTTGTCGTATTTAACGACAGATGCATCAGGGATTTTCGCGTCCGTGGTGAATTTGATTGGTTCTATGGAGCCTGTTGCGCCGTTGACATCAAATGAGAGGGTGTATTCGGTGGTAGTGTTGCCGTTACCGCCGCCATTGTCACCACTGCCGTTGTTGTTGGTTCCTCCGTTGTTGGGTGTCGGCTGCGGATCATCGCCGCCGCTGCTGCCCTTGCTGCACGATACTGCTAATAGGCCGCAGAGCACGAGCATCAAGCCAAATTTAAGAAGTGTAATCTTTCTCATTTTCAAGAGTTTATATTAGTTAATAATTATTCCAATTAGTCTTGGCAAAATTTTGTTCAAAAGTTGTAATTTTTTTAGAGAAAACAGCAATATTTTGTGTTAATAATTGTTAATGGGCGAAAATATTGGTTTTTATGCTGCATATTTGTCCCTTACGTATTGGAAAACTGCATTACGGTAGTAATCAAAGTTTTCTGCTGAGTAACTCTCTGGGAGTTCCGTCCATAGGAAGTCGCGGATGGTGACTTCGATAATTGCACAGGTGTCTGCTTTGTCGAAGGGATGATTCATTGTAGCAAGCAACGCCTTTATCTTGTCCAAAAGTTCCTTAGCAATGGATTTCAACTTCTTGATGTCGTCTTTTGAAAGATTATCTTTGAATAAAACATCGTACATAGACAGTTGCTCGTCGTTTTCAAAACCCTCGCGCACATAACGGCGTTCTTCGTCGGTGAGCTGCTGCGACAATGCCATCAAATCCTCGAAGGTTTTTTCGATGGTGGCGCGGTTTTGCTCGTTGTTGTAGTCCTCTATTATCTGTTTGTATTTTTCGTAGAAGTTGACACGCGAGGGATTTGCCTCCATCATTTGCGACAGACGTTCTTCTAAGAGTTCCTCAATATCTTTGAGCAACAGGTTTTTATGTTTGGCGCGGGCAAATTCGCGTTTCAGCAATTCAAAATTGATGCCGCTGATGTCGTACATCTTGGGTTCGGCGGCTATCTTAGCATATTTTTCTATTTCGATATGGCTGTTTACAATAGAATTGATGGCAACACTCAGGTCTGTGATGTCGGCGTGTTTGCGTTTTTTCTGCAAACTCTTGTATATGGCAACGATGGCATCCTTGCTTTTTTTCATTGCTGGTTTGATGTCGTCGCGGTCGAGATATTTCCAAAGCCTTTCGAGTGTGGCGGCAAATGTGCAGAATGATTTGCGGATTTCAATTGTTTCGCACATAGCGTTGGCTGCCGTTTTCAATAGCGACAACTTGTCGAAATTGTTGGCTTCGATAAGGTCTTTGAGATTAAACCCGTGATTGCTAAGGAACTCGGTGGCGGAGGCAATCGTAGTTTTCACTTGTTTGATAAGTTCAGACTTGTCGATAGTGGGGTCGGTACTATGACCTCCTCCATTATTTTCGGTATTGGCGGTGTAGTCTGCCAATGCCTGACGCAACGCCTTTACTATACCTATATAATCCACCACAAGACCGTTGGTTTTGCCTTCCGCCACACGGTTGGCGCGGGCAATGGTCTGCATAAGGGTGTGCGCCTTCATAGGCTTGTCGATATACAGGCACGAAAGGGTCTTGACGTCAAAACCCGTAAGCCACATTGCGCACACAAACACAATGCGCAAAGGCGAATCGGCTTTTTTGTATTCTTTGTCGAGGTCTTCTTTTTCGATTCGTGTGCGGTGCGGTATGATGTCGAGCCCCCATTTCTGAAATGTCTGAATCTCGTTTTGTTCTTGTGAAACCACAACAGCCATATCTGTTTCGCGCATCCAGGCAAGTTGACGGCTTTTTTCCTGATATTCTTGCTGCGACTTGCATTTGCTGATTTCTTTTTCGAGACTTGCAATTTTGCTTTGCCAATACTCCTTGACGAAATTGAACATCCGCACACACGTTACCTTGTTGAAACACACAAACATAGCCTTGCCCGATGTCCAAAGGTCGGAGTAATGGTTTACAAAATCTTCGGCAATAAGCCTGAGACGTTTTTCGGCGGTGAGAAGGTGTACTTCCTTGGCAAATTCGTGTTCGAGTTTTGCGTACTGCGAAGCGTCGAGGTCGTCCGCCTGTTCGAGTGCGGCGGCTATATCGTTGTTAATCTCTGGATTGTCTAGGTCTTGGATTTTTTCGCCACGGTTTTCGTAATAGAGCGGCACGGTGGCGTGGTCTTCCACGGCACGTTTAAAATCGTAGATGCTGACGTAGCCGCCGAATGTGCGCGCCGTAATATTGTCGTCGGAGAGCAACGGCGTACCCGTAAAACCGATTCTGTGGGCGGTGGGCAGAAGGTGCATCATGTTTTCGGCAAAAAATCCGTTCTGCGTCCTGTGCGCCTCGTCGCTCATTACTATAATATCGTGGTCGGGCACAATAGGCTCGGCTTTCGGGTCGTTGAATTTCTGAATCAGCGAAAATATAAACGACGGATTGCCACGGAGTTTGTTTTTGAGGTCTTCTCCGCTCGTTGCTATAAACTTGGAGGCTTTCACATTGCCCAAGACGCCGCAGTTTTCAAAAGTGCCGCTTATCTGACGGTTGAGTTCGTCGCGGTCGGTGAGTATCAGGATTGTGGGCGCACCTTGAAATTTGCGGCGGATTTTTTGTGACAAAAACAGCATAGAATAACTCTTGCCGCTGCCTTGTGTGTGCCAAAAAACACCCAACTTTCCATTGCGATACTGACGAGTGCGGTACATCTCAATAGCCTGATTGACACCAAGATACTGATGATTTCGGGCGAGAATCTTCACGGTGTTGCCGTTGGAGTGGTCGTAAAGAATGAAGTTTTCCAAGAGGTCGAGGAAATTCTCTTTGTTGCATATACCTTTCAACATCGTTGGCAACTCAATATTGCCGGCGTCTTCTTCGGAAAGGCGTTTCCACTCGTTGAAAAATTCCCATTTGGAATCGATAGTGCCTACACGCGCTTCGAGCCCGTTGGAGAACATTATAAAGGTGTTGAAATAAAACAGCTGCGGAATGGTGTCGAGATAGTCGCGGTAGTTGTTGTTGAAGGCGTCCTCTACTGCCACATTGTGGTTTTTGAGTTCTACAAAGAGTAGCGGCAGACCGTTTACAAAGCCAACGATGTCGGCGCGGCGGTGATAGATTGAGCCGTAAACCCAAAGTTCGCGGACGCATAGGAAATCGTTGTTGTCAGGGGTGTCGAAGTCGATAATCTTGACTTTGATTTCCTCCTCTACGCCATTTTCGTCGGTGTGTTTGACAGGCACGCCGTCACGGACATAATTATATTTGCGCTCGTTGATTTGCATAAGCGACTGACTGCTCGACAGTTCGTTGATGTGCTCCCAAACTTCGTCGATTTGCTGCTCAGTAATATCAGGATTGAGTTTTTTGAGCGAGCGGCGGAACCGTCCTTCAAGTACCACATCGTGGTACGACCTCCGCCCCAACGTGCCGTCCAAGCCAAGCACCTCCTTGTCGAAGGCATATATCGACTGCCAACCGAGTTCCTTTTCCAAAAACTCCGCCGCACTGCGCTGTATAAGTTGGTCTTCGCTGTAACTGTTTCCTGACATAATCAATTATTTTTTATATATCCGTTTCCATTCATTTACACACCGAAGCCCATGGTCTGCTTCAATTGTATTTTGTCCATTTGGAGTACCGTCAAATCTATATTCTCCTAAATGATCTCCATTATCATTGCACAATTCTAACATACCATGTTGCTTATCTATTGATATAAATTGGTATTTACCACCCTTCTTAATGCTGAATATAGTTTTTGCTTTGGCATTACCTTTGGTTCTTTCGAGTTTTGCAAGTTCATTTTCCCTATGATAATAATTTATCTTACAAAGCCGTTCTACTATTTCTTCGGCTTGACTTCTGATTAAATTATTGTCGCAAGGTCTCATAATTTCATTATGAACAACATTTGCAACATCACTATCCTTAGTTGGGATAGTGATGTTATTTTTTTTTAATTCTATTTTTAGTTCATTGATAACTAAATCTAATCGTGGCCACAAAATGTTTGTTCCCCATTTAATGCATTCTGGATGCCAATAAAGCCAATCATAGTGCCATTTTTTCCATGTTTCTATATCGAAAATGTAATTGGTTGCAGGGTGTCCTTGATATTTTAAACCACCATTAGTTTTTGGGTCGGACTTTTGGTTGAAATCCGCTATTGAATCAAGTAAGTTTGGCTTTCTAAAATCATTCTGTAATCCGTTAACAAGGTTGGCACTGACACCTTCCCAATAAGGTTTGGTAAATAGCGTATTATAGAAATCATCCCATTCTTGTTCGTCAACGCGAAAAAAATCATCTCCATTAGTCTCCGCACAACAGCTCATCTCAAAGAAATCACTTAGCACTTGATTCCTTTGTCCAACATCGATTTTGCTTACATCGATGCCTTGGCCGTCTATAAAGATGTTTCCCTTTGACATTTAGAGTTAGTTTGATGGTTTTGTATTACGGAGTACAGCAAGAGTATCTTGACGAACTTGGTCGAAGAAGTCCACAGGATAATCAGATAGATTACCCTTATTATCCATAGTAATTTCAATTATATTTTGACCGTCCTCTTGTTTATTGAAGAAATAGATTGACAAGTCGTCCGCTTTCAGTGGTGATTCTTTTTCGGTTGCCATACGTCTAATGCCATTGACAATATGTTCGCTATGCGTTTCCACCACAACCCGTACTCCGGCAGCCGCCATACGAGCAAGAAAATATCCCATATTCGATTGAGCCTTGGCGTGAAGATGAGCCTCGGGGTTTTCTACAATCAACATGCCGTCTTCGGGAACAAGAAGTCCGCTTACCAAAATAGGTAATGCGTATGTGATGCCAAAGCCAACGTTTGTGGCTGCATTGCCAAGAATTTTGACCTGATAACTTTCTGTGCTCGTTGGTAAAATTTGAATACTAATATTGGGGAAAATATAAGAAATCCATTCGTCTAATTGGATATTCCATTTTTTGTCTCCCGAAAAATCCAAAGAGCGGTTTGGGGCGCAATTATCGTTCTTATGTTTTTGGATTACGTCGCCTGTATTGGTTCCATGACAATCACAATAATCCGATTGCACGCTGTTTTTATATTCGTATTGTGGAGCTATGCGGTAAGCATTCAAATATACAAATTGGTTGGCATCTAATCTGAAATCATCATTAACTTTGACTTTTATGATTTTCCCGGATTCAATATTGTCATCTGCCTTAATTATCGACTTTGCATCATTAATAGCAAAAACTATATCCTTTGATTTTATAAAAAAATCATTGTGATAGTTGTTGTCGTGGTTCACAATGTCGTCGTATCTTCCAAGTTCCAAAGCGTAATCTTTGTTGTTTAGAGCAACTTCAACCATTTGACCATCAGTGGATTCTGATTCCGAAATTGTTTTCGTTAAAAGCAAAGATTGTATCACGGTACTCTTTCCGGCAGAATTGGCTCCTGTCAGAAGAGTAAGATTGTTTAGATGAATTTCTGCACGTTCACCAAAACACTTAAACCCTTCAATGCTTAATTTTATCTTTTCCATAATTTTACAGCAAATCAATAAGTTGTTTTTTCAACGTTTCAAAAACATATTGAATGTTCTTTTTGTTTGTTGTACTCCACGAAATTGCTTCGTTGAGTTTGTCATCGTGTTCAATCAACGCCGACAAATCATCAGTCAAATTGCGATTGACAGTTGCATTTGGGTGTTCTTCTGCATATTTAGCCAAGAGAACACTTAACACCAACATTAGAGATTTGTTGATAGATGATTTTCGATTCTGATTAGGAGAAACTTTTCTAAATGCGTATTCTCCAAAGAGTTGATATGCAAGATTCATGCTTTTTTTGAAAGCATCCACATATACGCTCAACTCATCTTTGTTTTTTTGATTCAACTCTTCAACGCAGGCATCCAAAGCACTTTTCATATCGCCGTCATAGTTGCCTATATAATTATTTTCAGAATATTGGTCATAGAAGTATATGAACCGCAAAGCCGATTCTTGGGCAGCCATACGGGTGTCTTTGACACTGCCGCAGGTGGCTTGCTTGAATTCGTCTGAATTTACCATATTGTATAAGGTGTCTTGAAGGTGTTTTTTTGCAAGGCAGTTCCTTATTTCTTGATCGTTGAGCACTTTGCCGCCAGTGTTTAACCTTCGGAACAAGTCATATTTCAGTTGTGATGGGGAGCGGTAATCAATTACAAAACAAGTTATTACAGTCTGTTTGAATCTTCGGAGTTGCAGGCTTGACAAGTTGAGTTCTGAATATGTTTTCCCATTACAAAAATAGAAATACTCCATATTGCACAGTGAAAACCGATTTTCCAAAAAATCTTTAATCGTATTGATACGTTGAACTCCATCTACAACTGTAAGGCGTCCGTCGGGGTATTGGCTTAGATAGATTGTAGGCAAAGGCAACCCCAAAAAGATAGATTCTATCAAACGGCTTTTGCGGGTTCTGTCCCAAATAAAATTGCGCTGAAATCTCGGGGCGATTTCCAAGTCGTCGTCGTTTACCATATCTACCAATTGGGTGAGAGTAAAATTCTTTGGCTCGAAAAAAATATCCTGAGGTCCGTAGCCGGGTTCCTTTTGCGTGGGTACAATTTCTTCTGCACTTAAATCAAACCCTTGGACATTAGCACCAATCCACTCTTCGGATAAACCAACCATACGTTCTTCGATGATGTCGGCAGATTCTTCAAAGTCAGGTTCGGGAATATAGAATACATTATTTTCATCTTGCACTATCTTAAACTCTTTTTCACCGCTAAGCGCAGAAATGCCTTTGAGATAGAATTCTCCATCCCTTTCTTGCAGAGCAAAAGTGGTTTCGTTGACCTCTCCTTTCAGTGTAAAATTAACCTCTAACTGAGCCATTGTTTTATGTTTTAGTTATGCAATCGCAAATTTACTAAGTTTTTGATTAATAAACAATATTTTTTTTCAAAAATCATACTTCAATTTCTCCGTTCATCAGTTTCGGCAACAAGCGGTCACGCGCCTCGGTAAGGTGGCGGATTTGGGATTGAAGATTCAGAATTCTTTCTCTTATAGGTTCTGCCTTCAAATTGTATAGATGCATTACATCAGAAGAAGGTGTCTTAACAAATACTTGGTCTAATTTGTTCCTTTGTATATGTTTCATAGTTGACCCCGTTGTAAGATTTGCAAACTCTTCTATTGCATTTGAAATTGAATGAAGAAGAAATTCTCTACAAACATCCTTATTAGGTGTTACCTTAAAGAGATGTTGATTCAACCAGCCTTCTTCGCCAGACCAAATCACGACCATCAGTGTTGCAGACCAAGAAAACAAAATATCTCCTGATTTAATTAGATACTCTTGAGGTACTCGTTCTCCATTATTTCGTGGTGTATCATTGCCAATACCATTACCCATTTCTTTTATTTTAATAATAGGCTTACCTGTACTTTGCCAATCTGACGGCTTAAAAGCAAAACCATTTAAATAATCGCCAAGTTCTGATATTTTTTTCTTTTCCCAACCTTCCGGAACACCATCGACAATCTTGGTGTTTTGGTAGCCGGGGAATTTGAGGTCAACAAACCATTGTTTATACAACCTCTGCGCCGCTTCCTCCAAAAGTTTAATCTGATGCTGATAGTTTTCGATTAACGAGTCGTAGCGGGAGAGGATGGTGGCGATGCGTTGTTGGATGGGGAGAGGGGGGCAAGGAAATTGAATAGTAGATAACTTTTTCCAAGAAAGATTATCTTGTGCAGTTCCTTGCGAAATCTGTTTACAATCTTGTTTGAGAATATCAAAACAATATTTAACGAATTTTACATTTGATATATTTTCGTATGGAACAAAACCCATAATGCTATCAGGGAAACAAGCCGGAAAAGCAAGCAATGCAGTATCAGCAATATTGGCTGCAATAGTTATACACAAAGTGTCTTTATTCCATAGTTTACTTTGTGCTAAACCAACCTCATTATAAGTTTGTGAATAATTCACAACGTATAATCCTGCCGATCCAATATCACCAGTTTGAATAAAAGGATATTTCCCACCAAAAAGTCGAGCATCATTTCTTGGACGATGCTTTGATTTTCCACGTGATACGACACCCATTTTATCTAATGTAACCTTCTTCCACTGATTCATTTTATCTCCTCCCATTCTTTTAATATTTCATCCATCAGCGAGTTGGCCTCTTTGTTCAGCCTTGCCAATTCGGAATGAATCTCGGTCATACGCTCGTGGAAATCTACGCCGTCGTCTTCGACTTCGGCAACGCCAACGTATGCACCGGGCGTAAGTGAATAGTTCTTTTCGGCTATTTCCTCGATGGTGGCAATTTTGCAAAGTCCCAAAACATCGCGGTAAGTGCCATCAATGCCAAATTTTTCGGTAAGCCACTCGTGCTGACGGGCGGTTTCAAGAATTTTTTCAAATTCTTCGATTTGCTTGTTTTGCTCGGCTTCAATTTTTTTCTTCTCCTTGCGTGGTGCGTCTTCTATAATTTGCTTTGCCTCAGTCTTTTTGTTGTCGAGGTCTTGCTGCGCCATTGCCACGGTCTTGCCGTTGAGCACGGCGTTGTAGTCGCCTAAAAGTTTCAGATACTTTTCGGTTTCGCCACGGTATAGGAAGACAATTGCTTGAAGGTTGCGCAACTGCCATTCTGTCCACTCGTTGAGGGTGCGGTCAACCACGGTGTAATAATTCCTCGCATCGATAAAAAGCACCTTGTCGCGGTTTTCGGGGCGTTTGGCTTTGTCGAAAAACCAAAGCGAACACGGCAGCGACAGCGTATAGAAGAAATTGTTGCCCACGCTTACCATAACGTCCACATTGCCGGTCTTGACCAAATTTTCGCGGATGTCGCGGTCTTTGTTTGCGCTGTCGGTGGCGGAACTTGCCATTACAAAACCTGCGCGTCCGTGGTCGTTGAGGTACGCATAGAAATAATTGATCCAAAGATAATTGGCGTTGCCAAACTCCTTGGTTTTGGCGTTGACACCTGGTTTGCCGAGCGGCAGACGTCCGGCGGCGTCCACGGTTTCTTCTTTTACCTTGTCAACGTTAAAAGGCGGATTGGCAATCACATAATCACATTTGCCCGCAAGGTTGTGGGCATCGTGATAAAATGTGTTGGCGGCATCTCCCGAAACAATTTTGCCCGACAATCCGTGCACAGCCATATTCATAAGGCACAGGTTGGCATTGTATTCCACCTTTTCCTGTCCGTAGAATGTCATCTTTTGAGTGGCGTTTTGCCCCGATTGGTTGACGAAGTCGCCCGACTGCACAAACATACCGCCCGAACCGCAAGCCGGGTCGAGCATAATGCCTTCGGTAGGTTCAAGCACATTTACAAGCATCTTGACCAACGATTTAGGGGTGAAGAAGACTCCGTCGTCGCTTGCAACCGCCTTGGCAAATTTTGAAAGGAAATATTCGTAGATGCGACCTATGATGTCGCCGCCTATCTTGTCGATGGTTTCGTTGTTGAAAATTCGCAGAAGTTCAGCCAAGAGTTTGTCATCAAAATCTGTGTAAGACTTTGGCAATACGCCTTTCAACTGTTCGCTCTGTTCTTCGACGAGTTTCATTGCGTAGTTGACGGCTTGTCCCAAAGATAGTATATCTTTGCCATCGTTGGTTTTGAGATTGACCTTGTCTGGAAGATTAACGAGGTAACTGTACCGAGCCTGTTCGGGCAGGTAGAGGGCATTCTTGGCTGCGAAGTCTTTTGGCTCTATTGGCAACTCCCTGCCTCCACGCGATGGACGCTCTTTCTTTATAATGGCTTCCACCATTTTGTATCGGCTGTATGCATATCGCAAAAAAAGTAATGCCAATACCGGCATACAGTATTGATTACTTGTAAGTTTGCTGCCCTGCCTTAGTAGGTCGGCAGATTCCCATAATTCGGTTTCGAGTTTGCGTATGTTGATCATATCAGATGATTTGTTTCTTGGATCTGAAAGACAAAGGTACAGAATTTTTTTATTTTTCGTATCATCTTTTTAAAAAAAAATATGGCTGCGGTTCTGAAATCGCAGCCATATTTGATTATTAAAGTTTTACAGCGTCTCTTGTTTCAATTTCTCCATATAGTCGTTGATGTCGCGGAGCTTTTGGGGGATGCGGATGTTTTGCGGGCAGTGCGATACGCATGTGCCGCAACCGATGCAATGGGCGGCTTGTCGCTTCGGTTCAACCACGCGGTCGTAGCCGATGAGGAAACGGCGGCGGGCTTCCTTGAAGTTTTCGTCCTGTGTGGATACCGCGATGTGTCCCTCGTTGACACACTTATTATAATGTGTGAACGAGCCTGGGATGTCGATGCCGTATGGACACGGCATACAATACTGACACGCGGTGCAGGGGATGAGCGGGAATTTCACAAACTCGTCGGCAACGCGCTGCAAGAGCGTGTTTTCCTCTTCGGTGCAGGGTTCGAGGGGGCAGAGCGAGGATAGGTTGTCTTGCAAATGCTCCATATACGTCATGCCGGAGAGGATGGTGAGGATGTTGGGGTGTGTGGCAATCCAGCGGAACGACCACGACGCGATGCTGCTCTCGGGGCGACGCTCGCGCAACATCTCTTGGACGTGCGTGGGCAGTTTGGCGAGGCGGCCGCCAAGTATAGGCTCCATTACAAATACGGGTATTCCTTTTTCCGTAAGGCGGTTGTAGAGATGCTCGGCGTCCACGTTGGCGGGGTTGAGCTGATGGGCGTACTTCCAATCGACGTAGTTCATCTGTATCATTACGAAGTCCCAATGGTATTTGTCGTGATTGTCAACGAGAGTCTCAAACACTTCTTGCTCGCCGTGGAACGAGAAGCCGAGATTTTTGATGCGTCCTGCCTCGCGCTCCTGCATCAGGTAGTCGAGCACGCCGTTGTCGAGGTAACGCTGACTAAACTGTTTCATGCCGCCCATGCCTACGCCGTGGAGGTGCAGGTAGTCAATGTAATCAACTTGGAGGTCTTTGAGCGACTTTTTGTAAAGTGCAATTGACTCCTCGCGTGTCCACTGTTGCGGCGAAAAGTTGGAGAGCTTGGTGGAGATGAAATACTTGTCCCTTGGATAGCGGCTGAGCGCGATGCCAGTGGCCGTTTCCGACATTCCACGGCAATATGCGGGCGATGTGTCGAAGAGGTTGAGACCGTGTTCGATGGCGTAGTCAACGAGTTTGTTGACGGTTTCCTGGTCGATTTCGTCGCCGCTCTCGCGTGCGCTCTGGTTGCTGACGGTAGGGAGTCGCATCATTCCATAGCCCAAGATTGAAACCTTGTCGCCGGTCTTGGGATTGGTGCGGTATGTCATCTTGTCGGTGGGGATGTTTTTGGATACCGACGTTGTTGTATTGGCAATTGCGCCTGATTTGACGGCGTCTCCGCAGCCAGAAGCGGAGACGGCAGTCACCGCCGCCGCTGTACCGGCTATCTTGAGGAAGTCGCGCCTGTTGATGTTGTCCATGTTAAGTGTATAGTTTTTAGATTAGAGATTAAAGTTGAAAAAGATTAAAGATTAAAGAATGATTACATGTCGCCGTGTACGAGGTTGCCTTCTACATAGATGGCGGAGAAGGGGCGTACAGGGCAGAGGTGTTCGCATGCGCCGCAACCGAGGCAGCGTTCCGTGTCGATGGACGGGATTTTTACCTTGGGATTGTCGGGCAGGGCTACCATTGTGATTGCGCCCGAGGGACAATGTTCGGCGCAGTTGCCACAGGATATGCCGTCTTTTTGTGGAAGGCAATTGTCCTTGACCCAGACGGCGTGTCCGGCTCTGATGGCGGTCTTCTGCTCGCGTGTGATGGGCTTGATAGCTCCGGCTGGGCAAACTTCGCCGCATTTGGTACATTCGGGACGGCAATATCCGTGTTCAAATCCCATTTCAGGCTGCATGAAGGTAGCAAGGTCGGTGGACGGCCTCAATACACCGTTTGGACAGGCGGCTACGCAGAGCTGGCAGCCGGTGCATTTGCTTGAAAACGAGCTCAAACTCATTGAACCAGCGGGTTTTACGGGAGTCTCACGCTCAGGGATTTTTTTGTCTTCAATCACTGCGAGTCCGCCGTCGGTGGTCTTGTCTTGTGCGTGGAGCACCGATGTTGCCGCCAATGTAGCCGTTGTGGTAAGCATTGCGCGGAGAGATGCATTGGGCTTGTCTTCTTTGGCGGGTGCGGATTCCGATTTTGATGCGCGTGCGTAGTGGATAGCGTCTTTCTTGCATTTGCCGAGGCAATTCATGCAGGATACGCATCGGCTGCTATCCACGGTGTGCGTATCGATGTCGATGCAGGACGATTTGCAATTCTTTTCGCAAAGGCGGCAGTTGACGCACTTATCGGCGTCGATGCGGATTTGGAAGAGGGAGAATTTAGACAAGTAGCCGAGTACTGTGCCTACTGGGCAGATGTTGTTGCACCAGGTGCGTCCGCCGCGCCATGCAAGCACGGTGAAGGTGATGAATGTAATGATTGCAACTATGAACACCGGCATCGCCTTGATCCAGACTTCCTTCTCGTAGAAGGCGTAGGAGTCGTAATGCTCGGCGGCTTTGGCGAGGAGGTTGTTGACACCTATATATATAGGCTGCCACAGATTCTGAACCATTCGTCCGTATGCGCTGTACGGTGCGATGAGGATTGCAATGCCATTGAGACCTACCAAAAGCAGAATCGCAAAGACGCCAAGCACCGAAAACCTCAGTATCTTGTTTTCTTTGGAGAATGAGAAGCGGTTTTTCTTGAATTTAGCCGCAATGTGCGACACCGCGTCCTGATACGTTCCCGCCGGACAGATGACCGAGCAGTAGATGCGTCCAAACAATAATGTCAGGGCGAGGACAATGAGTATCGCAACGATATTGAGACCCAGGACGGCGGGCAGGAATTGCAGGTCTGCCATCCACGACAGCCATATGTGCAGCGTACCCGTAAAGTCGAGGAACATCGCCGTGATGCACACGAGGAATATCGTCCCAAGGATTGTACGTATTTTTTTCAGCATGATTTGATTGTTTGTTTGATGTGTTTGTTTGTGTTTGATATTGCAAATTTAAGCAAAAAAAATGGATTTGGAAAACCAGTTTTCAAATCCATTAGACTTAATGTTTGTGAAAAAGTTTAGTTCTTGCCTAATTTCATTACCAAATCCACCAATCTGTCACCGGGCGAGGGTGAAAAAAGTGTGAGATTTTTTGAGGTGACGTCTTTTACAATCATAATTTCGGCGGGCTGATTGTCAAACATTGTGACTACGGTGTCGCCGGTCACGCGCCAAGTGCCAAACTGTTCGTCGGTGCCAGGGACGTGTATCTGTATCTGCTTGTTTTCCTTGAAGGAGATGCTGAACGCGCCTATCTTCTCCTGGCAGAGGGCTTTGAACTCTTCTTTGATCTTGTCCGGGGTGCAGTTGTCGAGGTCTGCCTTGAGTAGTTGTTCCTGTTCGAGGAGTTCCTTCTTCTTGTCGGCGGATTTGGTGGAGTCGAGCTGGTGGCGCAGCAGTTCTATCGCCTTGTTGGTGGATTCCACGCCTTCCTCCGCCATTGCGGCGCATACCGAGTCGAGTTTGGGAATTTCACATTCCTGCAATGTCCACGTGCCCATGAGCTGAGTCTCGAGCGGATTGGAACACGACGCCAGCATTATCGCTGCTGCCGTTATTATTTTGGCAAGTTTCATTTGTATGTCGGTGTTTTAGCGGTTTTTGGTGAATATTAGTTTGGTGATGATGGAATTGTTGTCCACCTTTTCCGTCACTACGATGATGAGCTTCGTGTCGGTCACTTCCTGTATCTGCACATTGTCGTACTGATTGACGCCAGTGGGCTTGAGCTTGATGATTTTTGACTGCGGGTCGTATTCCCACGTGCCGGTCTCTGGTTGTTCTGAGTAGCCTGTGCGCGAGAATGTCTTGTCGGCGTTGAATCTGAGGCTCACCACGCCGATGAGCGATTTGAGCGACTCTTGCAGCCTCAGGCTGTCCTCGCGAGTGGCGCGGTATTGGTTGTCGAGGTAGTCGGACATTATCCAATAGCCCACGAGTGCGCGCTCGCTGTTTTTGAGTTCGGAGCTGAGTTCTATCTGGATGTTTGACTTGCCGAGCGAGTTTTGGTAATTGGCCTGCTGTGTGAGTGCCTCGCGGTTTTCCTGCTTGGTGCCGCCATTGACGAGTATGAACAATATCACCGCAATCACTGCAAGGCTC
>JAEEGL010452932.1_pt1 | contig 18584 bp, 15 predicted proteins | sample 9134231 | NCBI WGS metagenome assembly JAEEGL01 (sample SAMN16246548, study PRJNA631951) | gut metagenome | biome: gut microbiome; feature: rumen; material: fiber-attached | host: Bos | place: Iran: Karaj | collected 2018-10 | reverse complement strand
TTGAAAATACTCCTGCTAAAAGATTAGGAAACACAACTGATATAGCAAATACAGTAGAGTTCTTATTATCTGATAAGGCAAGCTTTATTACAGGTCAAGAAATAGTAGTAGATGGTGGCTATACTTTACCTAAAGAATAATAAATATAATATAAATAAAGGAGTTGATCCAAATGAATGAGAATAAAACTAATATAAATTGGTTTCCTGGTCATATGGCCAAAACAAAAAGACAGATAAGTGATAATCTAAATTTAATAGATATTATTTATGAAGTTGTAGATTCTAGAATTCCATATTCTTCTAAAATAAAAGATATAGACGAATTAACTAAAAACAAAAAAAGAATTATGATTTTCACTAAAAAAGATTTATGTGATTTAAATAAGACTAATAAATGGATCAAATATTATGAAGAAAAAGGCTATAAATGTCTTTTAGTGGATTTAACTAATAATAAGGATTATAAGAAAATTATTGATTTAACAAATGAATTAATGAAAGATTATTTACAAGCAAAAAAAGAAAAAGGAATAGAAAACTATACTACAAAAGTATTAGTAATTGGAATTCCAAATGTTGGTAAATCAACACTTATTAACACATTAGTGGGTAAGACTGCTGCCCAAACAGGTAATAAACCAGGTGTTACTAAATCAATTAATTGGTTAAAAACAAAATACAATATAACATTATTGGATACCCCAGGCATTTTATGGCCTAAATTAGATGAAAAGAGAGTTGCCTTAAACTTGGCAGCTACAAGCGCAATAAAACAAGAAGTATTAAATATAACAGATATAGGTAATTATTTATTAGAATATCTATGTACTAATTATCCAGAAAAAATAATCGAAAGATATAAAATAACTATTCACGAAGACACATTAGAAAACTACTATGAAATAGGAAAAAGAACAGGTTTAATTAGAAATGATGAACCTTTATATAAAGAAATATCAATTAAGTTGTATAATGATATAGTATCGGGTCGTATTAAAGGGGTAACATTAGATGACAGAAATTGATAATACAAAATATGAAAAAGAATTAAATAAACAAGGATATAAATTTATTGCGGGATGTGATGAAGCGGGAAGAGGACCGTTATGTGGCCCAGTTGTTGCAGCGGCGGTTATTTTTCCTCAGGGATATATATTAGATGGATTAACTGATTCAAAGAAATTAACTGAGAAAAAAAGAAAAATATATTTTGAACAAATAAAAAAAGATGCTATCAGTTATGGAATAAGTATTGTATCACCGCAAGTAATAGATAAAATAAATATATATGAAGCATCAAGACAAGCTATGCTGGAAGCTATATCACAATTAAATCCAAAGCCAGATTACATAATAACTGATGCAATGCCATTGCCAAATTATGAAAATTCTATGCCAATAGTTAAAGGCGATGCATTAAGCATAACTATTGCGGCAGCATCAGTTTTAGCTAAAGTAACTCGAGATGAAATAATGTATGAACTAGATAAAGAACACCCAGAATATGGATTTGCTAAACACAAAGGATATCCAACAAAACTTCATCTTGAAAATATGAAAAAGTATGGTATATTAAATAATTATAGACTTACTTATAAACCAGTGAGAGATTTTTTGGAGGGGAAAAATGATAAAGAAAATAATTAAAAGTGATTATATAAAGTATTTAGTATTATTTTTAATTAGCTTCACAGCAATTGAAGTAATATTTAGAGTAATAGAGAGTTTAAGTCTAAAAGATTGGGCTTTACTAAGAATAGTATTAGGAATATTATTACTATCTAATATTTTTGCTCTAATAGCATCTTTATTACCAGAAAAAATTGCTAAATTCTTTAGTGTTTTAATTGTTTTCGCATTCTCTATATATGCTGTGTTACAAATGGGATTTGATTCGTTTATAGGCGTATATATGTCATTTAATACATCTAGTCAATTAGGTGCAGTAAAAGACTATATTGCTGATTTTATTGCAGCATTTGAAAAGAAATATTATTTTGACCTAATTCCGGTTTTATTTGCAATTATATATGTAATAGTTATGTTTAAAAAAGACAAAAATGATTTAAATTTTAAATTAAAGAGTAAAAAAAGATTAGCTAATTTAGCAACTGTTACGGCATGTGCAGTTATAATTGCCGTTTTATCAGTTTTATATGGAAAATCCCTAACAGTATCATTTATGCAAAATAAATTTCAAACAATATCTAATGCTGAGTTATTTAGAAATCCATCAGTACCAAGTATTGCCGTACAAAACTTTGGAATAATTACTTATTGTTTAGATGATATCAAAACATTAGTTGTTGACGTAGAAGAAACAGAAACAACATATAATAAAGAAAAGAAAAATGAGGTAACGCCTGTTACTGAAGAAGAAAAAGATTTAAAACGTTATTTTGATGATACCGATTGGAATGAGATAATTGCTGAAGAAAAAGATAAAAGAATGAATTCAATTAATAATTTCTTAATTAATAACGATTCATCAGATAAAAATGATTATACAGGATTATTTGAAGGAAAGAACATTGTATTTATTTTAATCGAATCAGCAGGCAATATGATGATAGATCCTGTATATTATCCTAACCTTTATAAAATGTATAGTGAGGGATTATCTTTTGAAAATAACTATTCACCAAGAAATAGTTGTTCAACAATGAATAACGAATTTAGTTTAATGACATCATTATATTCTATATATAATAACTGTACTGCTAATACATACAAACATAATACGTATTCATCATCTATTTTTAATATATTTAGAAAAACTGGATATAAAACAGTAAGTATGCATGACTATTCTGATGCATATTATTCAAGAAATGTTATCCATAAAAATATGGGATCTGAAAAATACTATGGAGTTCAAAAATTAGGCATTAAATGGCAAAGCGAATATGTTAACTGGGCCAGTGATGAAGACTTTGGAGAAGCTGCTATGAAGATACTTCTTGATAGTGGAGAATATGAAGATCAACCATTCCTACTATGGATGACAACAGTATCAGGACATCAACCATATACAGCAAGTTCAATAACTGGAGATACATATCAAAGTTTATTTAAAGAAACTGGATATAAATTAGAACTAAGAAGATATATGTCTAAATTAAAATTTTCTGACAATATGTTAGGAATTATTATGGATAGATTGCAAGAAGCTGGAAAATTAGATGATACAGTATTTGTTATTACCGGAGACCATTATCCATATGGTATTCCACTTTCAACATTAAAAGTAGCATTTGATTATCCACTAACAGATTATGAAAATGAAAGAACACCACTAATTATTTACAATTCTAAATTAATTGAAGAAAATAAAAATCAAAAATTTGAACAATATACAACATATATGAATGTTCTTCCAACAATTGCTAACTTATTCAATTTAAACTACGATCCAAGATTATTCATGGGAGATGATGCATTAGCACCAGACTATGAATCTAAAGCTGTATTTACTGATGGATCTTGGAAGAACAAAGACGTATACTTTAATGCTAAAACTCAAAAAATAAAATATTATACAGAAGATAATGAATTTACAAGTGACAGAATTATGAGTATTAATAAAGATATCACCGCAAAGATGAACATGAGTACATCAATAATAAAAAATAATTATTTTAGTTACCTAGATAAGAAATTAAAGAAGAAAGAAGAAGCAAGAGAACAAGAAAGACTTGCTCAAGAACAAGCGTTACAAGAAGCAAATTCTACAGAGGAGGATAATAATGCAACTAGTGATAGTGGAATCACCGGCCAAGAGTAAAACTATTGAAAAGTACCTAGGCGGAGATTACAAAGTATTATCAAGTAAAGGTCATATTAGAGATTTATCTACAACAGGAAAATATGGCTTAGGCGTTGATGTAGAAAATGACTTTGAACCAACATATGAAATCATTAAAGGAAAAAAGAAAGATGTTAAATTTCTTAAAGATGAATGTGATAAGGCAGACAAAGTAATTCTTGCAACAGACCCAGACCGTGAGGGAGAAAATATCTCATGGCATTTAAAAGAAGAATTAAAATTAAAAGATGATAAATACTCTAGAGTAGTATTTAATGAAATAACTAAACCAGTTGTAACCGAGGCAATTAAACATCCAGGAAAAATTGATATGCCTTTAGTTAAAAGTGGTGAAACAAGAAGAATTCTAGATAGAATTATAGGTTTTAGACTATCAAAATTAATGCAATCTAAAACAGGCGGAAAGAGTGCCGGACGTGTTCAAAGCGTAGCTTTAAAACTAATTGTTGATAGGGAAAGAGAAATTCAAGCATTTGTGCCTGAAGAGTATTGGACAATCGAGGCATTCTTTAAAGATTTTGAAACTAATCTAGAAAAATATAAAGAAGAAAAAGTAGAGATACACACTGAAGAAGAAGCTGATGCTATTCTTGCAAAATTATCTAAAGAATACAAAGTAGAAAACATTGAGGAAAAAGAAAAGAATAAAGCTGCAAAAGAAGTATTTAAAACTTCTACATTACAACAAGTTGCAGTTAATAAACTTGGTTTTCCTGCATCAAAAACTATGAAGATAGCTCAAAAGTTATACGAAGGTGTATCTACAGGAAACGAAACATCAGGTTTAATTACCTATATGCGTACAGATTCAGTAAGAATAAGTGATGAATTCATCAAAACAACATATGGCTTTATCAAGGAAAACTATGGTGAAGAATATATTGGTTACGTAAAAAAAGGTAAAAAAGATGAAAATATGCAAGATGCTCATGAAGGTATCAGACCAACAAATATAAACAAGACTCCAGAAAGCATTAAGCAATATTTAACGAATGATGAATACAAAATATATAGATTAATCTATTATAGAGCGCTTGCAAGTTTAATGCATGATGCTAAAACATTATCAACTACTATTTGGTTAGATAATAATGATTACAAGTTTAAAGCAACAGGAAGCGTATTAAAATTTGATGGATATTTAAAAGTATATAGCGATTACGAGGATCAGGAAGATGTTATTCTACCTAAACTAACAGTTGGTGAAGAATTAACTGCTAAGAAAGTAGAAAAGAATCAACACTTTACTAAGCCAGCTCCTAGATATACCGAATCAAGTTTAATTAAAGAACTTGAAACATTAGGAATTGGTAGACCAAGTACATATGCTACAATAATTCAAACAATTAAAGATAGAGAATATGTTACACTTGTTGATAAAAAGTTTGAACCAACAGAAATTGGCTATGAAACAACAGACAAATTACAAGAATTCTTTAGTGATATTATTAATGTTAAATATACAGCTAAGATGGAAACAGACTTAGATAAGATTGCTAACGATGAAGAAAACAATATAGAAGTATTAAGAAAATTCTATGATAAATTTGCTCCACTTGTAACTACAGCGTTCAAAGAAATGGAAAAGAAAGGCCCAGAAGAAACTGGCGAAACATGTCCAAACTGTGGCAGTCCATTAGTTATAAGAAAGAGCAAATATGGGGAATTTACTGCATGCGGAAATTATCCAAAATGCAAATACATTAAGAAACCAGAAAGAGAAGAAAAAGTTCTTATGCCATGTCCTAAATGTGGACATAATATTGTTGAAAAAACAACAAAAAAAGGCAAAACTTTCTGGGGATGTTCAAACTATCCAAAATGCGATTATGCATCATGGTATAAACCGGTTGATGAAAAGTGTCAAAAATGTGACAACTTAAAAGTAGAAAAAAATGGACAAATAGTATGTCCAAACTGCGATGAATAAGGCCTTTGGCCTTTTTTTCATTATTTGACTTTAAATTGCAATTATGCTAAATTATAGGTGAAAACGGGGAGAAGAGGACTATGAAAAAATACTTAAAATATCTATTGATATCATTCTTATTAATACCATATGTTGCTTATGCACAAACTATTGTGATTAAAAGTGATCAAACAAATGGTGTTAATGTTCGTGAAATGGCAAGCATGAACGCTGCGGTAAAAGGGATTTTATATCAAGGTCAAACCGCAATTGCCAACAGCGAAAAAGTTTCTGGTGCAGGTTGCCCAGATGGTTGGTATCATATTGTGGATGGAATGTATAAAAACTACTACGTGTGTGGTAATTATGTTTCAGTTGAATATACCAGTCAAGGACAATCAAATAAAATAAAAGTTACTGTGTCTAGTTCAGATGGAGTAAACGTTAGAAGAAATGTATCAAAAAGTTCTCAAGTAGTAGGTGTAGCTTCATTTAACACAACACTAACTGTTAATCCTAATAAAATAAATAACAGCGAATGTTCTGATGGATGGTATTACATTAATGAAGGTAATTTTGCGGGAAATTATGTATGTAGTACATATACATCAACGGGAACAGTTCCAACACAAAACTACAACATTATAAAAATGTATGCCAGTGATTCTAAAGGAGTTAATATCCGTAGATTACAATCAACAACATCTACAAAAATGGGTACATTAAAATATAAAGATGTAGTTGAGGTGTATGATTATTTCAAAACTACTAGCGATTGCTCTAAGGGATGGGTACAAATTGCAACAGGTAGTAACGCTTCATATTATGTGTGTTCAAACTGGCTAGCTAAGTATTCAGGAACACCAGTTGAGCCAACCCCAAGTATAACATCACAAAAAGTATATATAACAAATTCAAGTGGAATATATATTCGTCAAGAATCAGATGCAAATTCTGCATATGTTGGAATTGCAGAATACGGTTCTTCATATATTGTTAATACAAACAAATTCAGTGGATCTGGATGCTCAGATAGATGGTATCAAATTATTGAGGGATCTTACACAGGTAAATATATTTGTAGTAAACACACAAGTACTACAGCACCATCTGGAACAACACCAGTAGAACCTACTGAAACAATAATAATGTATGCTAATGAATCAAATGGTGTTAATATTCGTAAATCAACATCAATGAGTTCACAAAAAATGGGTACATTAAAATACAAAGAAGAAATAGAAGTTTATAACTCTAAAACAACCAATAATGAATGCCCAGATGGATGGGTAAAAGTAGCAAATGGAACATATTCAGGAAATTATATTTGCTCTAAATGGTTATCAATAAAAGAAAGTTCAGGAGAAAGTACAAGAACTATATATGTAACAGCAAGCGGGGGAATATTTATTAGAGAAAGTGCATCTTCAAATGCTGGGCAAATAGCCATAGCTAAAAATGGAGATTCATTTGTAGTAAAATCAAATAAAATAACAGGAACTGGATGTGCAAATGGATGGTTCCAAATTGCCTCTGGCCAATATACTGGAAAATATATTTGCAGTACATACACAAGTGACAATGAAGAAGCAACAACAGAAAAAGTTACTATGTATGTAAAAGAAAGAAATGGAGTAAATATCCGTTCAAGTGCATCAACTACGTCACAAAAAGAAGGCGTTCTAAATTATAAAGAAGAAGTAGAAGTATACAACAAGAAATCTTCAACAAATGATTGTTCAGAAGGATGGATGAAAATAGCAAGTGGTGCATATGCTGGTAAATATGTATGTTCTAATTGGATAGAATTAAAATCAGCACAACCAAGTGGAAGTATTAAAACACTATATGTAAAAGAAAGAAACGGAGTAAACATTCGCAAATCAACATCTACAAGATCTGAAAAGATGGGTGAATTAAAATACAACGATAGAATAGAAGTATATAGTGATAAAACAACTACAGACGATTGTAAAGACGGATGGGTTAAAATAGCAAATGGAGCATTTACAGGAAACTATGTATGTTCTCAATATACCTCAGAAATTGAATCAAGTTCAGGAAGCACACTAAGAGTATATGTAACAAGTTCAACAGGAATAAATATTAGAAAGACTGCATCAGCAAACTCAAATCAAATGGGTGTAGCTCCATATAGATCATCATTTATTGTTAAAAGTGAAAAATATAATGGTGCAGGATGCTCAAATGGCTGGTATAAAATTGCTGAAGGTTCATATAAGAACAATTATATTTGTAGCATGCACACAAGTACAAATGATCCTGGAGAGGAAACTCAACCAGAAGAATCAAGTGGCACAGTATATATAACTAGTCCAACAGGAATCTATATTAGACAAGAACCATCAATTTCATCAACGCAAATGGGAATAGCTTATTATGGCTCATCTTATACTGTTAGAACAAAGAAAATAGACGGATATGGATGCTCAGATGGTTGGTATAAAATTGCGGAAGGCGAATATAAAAATAGATATATTTGTAGTACAAAAACATCATTTTCTAATCCGCAGTCTGGAGCAGAAGAACCAGAGGAACCAAGTGATATTTATTCATTAGTTCTTTCAAGCGAAGAAAAAATAATAATGATTATAAATAACACTCAATTAAAACAAGAAGCATCTACATCTGCTGCAGATAATTCTAGTTTATTAAAAAATAATAATTATATTGCTTCTGAAACATTATTTGTAAACAATTCAGGTTGCTCAACAAATATTTGGTATAAAGTAAAATTTGGTAATGTAAACGGATATGTTTGTTCAGAAAATGCAGTTGAAGGATCATCAACTGATAAATATATAACTATTACAGGAGATAGAATTACCGAATCAAAAGCAGCACAATTAAATGTTTCTACAACAGAAACTTTCTTAGAAATAGATTTAAATAAGAATTATGCAACACTATATAGAGGCGGATTTAAAATAATTGAAGCAAACATTTCGCCAAATATAAATAATCAAAAAACAGGAACATTCTATGTAAATGAAAAAACAAAGAATACGTTTAAAGATAGTTTATATGCATACTATAGAATAAGTTTAGGACAAGGAATGGACATATCTGATGCAGATACATGGAAAAATATATATGGAACATATACAAATACAGGATTTGTATATATGCCTATAAGGGCAGCAAAATTATCATTTGAAACCTTAGAAATAGGCAACAAAGTTATAGTTCATAAATAAAATTGGTTAAAAAACCAATTTTTTTTATTATTTTTAAAAAAAGTACTTGATTTACTCAAATTCATATGTTAAGATAACTCTCTTATTCAGGGGGGAGATGTTAAACATGGATAAGGAAGTATTACAAGTAGCAATTGAAGACATAGTTCAACCAAGTGGAATTATAACAAATACAGATCATTTACAAGAACTTACATCATCTGTCAGAACATCAGGAATTCGTGACCCTTTGTTATTAAGAAGAGTTGCAAATAGACGTTATGAAATATTATCTGGTGAAAATAGATATAGAGCTGCAATACTATGTAGCTTAACATCAGTTCCAGCATATATTGCAGATTCAAGATTTAGAACAGACATAAAACAACAACAAACTCCCGTAAGTAGTTTTAGTGGACAAAAACATAAAGTATTAGATGAAGCCAGAAAATATAGAGATATGTATTATATAGATCATATTTCAACAAGAGATATGGCAATTAACTTTGGAAAATCAGAATATGCGATTAAATCAAGAATGGATATGCTTATAATGTTATCTCCAAGGGTACAAAAAGCATTAGATGAAGATTTAATAACAGAACGTCATGCAAGATTATTATTAAAGATTAATTCATATGATAGACAAGATGAAATATTAGATAGAATCTTAAAAGATCATATAACAGTTGTTGAATTAAATGGCATTATAGCTTGTGAAGATCCAATGTATCTTACAGAGAATACTGAAGAACTTACTCCAATAATACCAATGATAGGTTCAAAGAATAAATTTATCAACATGAATTTATTAGCTCAACAACAACAACAAACTGAAGATTTGTATTATGCAATAGATAGAATAAGAGAAGAATTAGGACCAGATAGCGAAGTAACAATTGCCAGAGCAGACATTGGCAGTGATTATGAAGTTAGAATTAGATGTCCAAGATTAAACAATAAGAGTAAAGTAGCGTAAATAAAATTGCTATTTTACTTTTTTTATTATAAAATGAGAGTATAGAAAAGGGGCCTAGTTATGAATGCGGAGTCTAATATTTTACAAATAGCAATTGAAGATTTAGTTTCTAATACAAGAACGCCTAGAAAAGTATACGATGATGAATCACTTAATACTTTAGCGGAATCTATCAAACAATTTGGAATTATAAGTCCATTATTAGTTAGAAGACTACCTGATGGCAAATACGAGATTGTTTCTGGTGAAAGAAGATATCGTGCTGCTCAAAAGGTTAATTTAACATCAGTCCCAGCAATTATAACAACAATGACTGATCAACAAGCTGCTGAGATTGCTATGACAGAAAACATGACTAGGGAGGAATTATCTCCAATAGATCAAGCAAAGAATTATAAATCCCTAATCGATAATGGCTCATCTTCAATTGAGGACTTAGCAAGTAAATTTGGAGTAACACCTAAGGCTATAAACGATAAATTAAAATTATTAACACTGGCACCAGATGTTCAAGACGCCTTATTAAATAAAAAAATATCTGAAAGACATGCAAGAAGTTTACTAAAAGTAACTGATCAAGGAAAGCAAGTAGAATTATTAAATAAAACGATAAATGAAAAGATGACGGTTAAACAATTAGATGATGCAATTACCTTATTACAAGGTGATGTACCTATTATAAACAATCAGTTTAATCCAGATTTTATAAAAAATAATGCAAAAGATATTTCTGCTGGAGGATATCAACAGCCAGCTCAACAGTATGAAGAACAATTAATGTCAGATAATCAACAGAGCACTTTTTTCAATTCGCTTGAAAATTATTCGGCCAATATGAGTACAGTTGCACCTCCGCCACCAAGCATTCAAGTTCAAGAACAAAAACAACCTGTAATTGAAATGGAAACACTAGATGGTGAAGAAATCGAAGGATTAGATGCATTTGCAGCATTAAACAATAAAGATAAAACTCAAGAAATAGTTAATGCTGTTAAGTCAGTACTACAAAATAAAAATGGAATAGTCTTAAACGAAAGAGATTATGGTAATGAGTATCAAATAAATATAACAATAAGAAAGGATGAAGCAAATAAATAATGCTTCATTTTTTTTATCGCATTTGCAAAAATGCAACTTATATGATAAAATTGATATCCGTAAAGCGGAGTGTTATTCTAGTCAATACATATCATGAAGATGGTACTAAAAGACCATTGGAGAGCACATCTGTGAAGCTTCTGGTGTCTGCTTATTACGCCCAGTTTTGGGTGGATGCTGGGAATGAAGAAATCTTGGGAGCACACAACGGCATGTGACTGTACGCCCAATTTTTCGTGGAGACCTTACTTCGTAGGATACTACGAACTAGGATTAAACCTATTTATGGCGAAAGTTATGAATAGCGTAGCTTGGCTTGAGTGAATATAGGGAATAGAGACAGTTGAATTATTGGTGTACATCAAATAATGAAATATCGCTACTTGAAACTATATTTGCAAAAGAGTCTAAGTGATGGGGTTATTGTCGGAGAAAATCCCTAGACCAGTAAAATCAAAGGATTGCAGTATGTACTAAACGGCGATCAGGTGTCTTACAAAAGAATATTTACTTAAACGGTAACGGCCAAGAGGTAACAATGTGGTGTAAGTATGGGAAATCCAACCTGACCTAAGACATAAGGTTTACTTTGATTGTTCCGCTTTACTATTATTGAGGAATTATGAAAATTAAAAAATATAAAGAAAAGTATTCTGACAAAGTAAATAAAAATACTTCTAGGAAGAAAAAAGACTATTCATGGATAATACGCATCACAATTGCGGCCTTTTTTATTTCATTAGCATTTTCGTTTATAACAGAAAACACATTACCATATAGTAATACTTTTATAAGTATCCTAATTATTATTATCTTTATAATATTAGGTGTAATATTTGATATGATTGGTATTGCTGTTACAGTTGCAGAACCCAAAACATTTAATTCAATGGCAACTAAAAATGTAAAAGGATCTAGAGCTTGTATAAATTTAATAAAAAAAGCAAGTAAAGTATCAAGTTTTTGTAATGATGTTATCGGTGATATATGTGGCATCTTGTCAGGATCAGCAGGTGTAACCGTAGCGTTAACAATTAGTAAACAGTATAATATAAATTTGTTGATGGTAACAATAGTTATCACAAGTTTAATTGGAGCATTAACTATTGGCGGAAAAGCTATGGGTAAAAATGTAGCTATAAATAAAGCTAATGAAATACTGTACAAATTTGCGGAAATTTTAATGATTTTCAATAAAAAATTGGACAGCAAATAATATTGTTGAAGAATCAAATATGTGTTAATATTAATATAGTTTAGGAGTTAAAAATGAAAATTGTAAAAGGTTTTTTAAAAGTATTAAGTTTTATAGGAGTATTTCTAGTATTTGCAGTAATAACTATTTATACATCTGGCCTAATTATATGTTATGGTCCAAGTAAGGCAGCAAGAGATTTGTTTGTAACAACATTCTTAGAGACAGGACAAATGAAATTCGTTGTTTCTATGTTGGTTAGTGATGAAAAAGTTAAAGAAATAGTCGCTAGTAACAGCATGCAATCATTTGATGAAGATATTGATGATAATTTAATCAAAATTGATACTAAAGAAGAAGACAAGAAAGATATCGAATTAGTTAAAGTATCAGGTAGTACATTTGCTGGCAAAATGATTATGGTTAAAGATCCATCAAGAGTAAAAGTATCTACTATATATGATGGTTCATGGAAAGAATATGGAGTAACTCTAGATCAATTAGTAAAAAAAGAAGATGCTTTTGCTGGTATAAATGGAGGTTTATATGTATCAACACTTAACAAAGGTGGAAGACCAATGGGAGTTGTTGTTAAAGACCATAAAATCCAATTTAATAGTCCAGCTGGACTAGCAGGTCTATACTTAATAGGATTTAATGATGATAATCTATTAAGAATAATTGATATTGAAGGTAAATCAGCAGATGCTGTCAAAAAATTAATTGAAGAAGAAAAAATTAGAGATGCAGTTGCATTCCAAGAAGAAAGTAGCGATGCAAATAATCACTTCGTAAAATTGATTATAAACGGCAAAACAAGAGATATAAAAGGAAAAGGAAGTGGAGCCAATCCAAGAACCGTAATAGGTCAAAAGGCTGACGGAACAGTTCTTTTATTGGTTACAGATGGCCGTGGTAAAAATGGACACCTAGGAGCTACTGCTCAAGACTTAATTGATATTATGGAAGAATATGGAGCAGTTAACGCTGCAAACATTGATGGCGGTTCATCATCAGCAATGTATTACGATGGCCATTATGAAATGACATCAGTTACATTCTATTATGATAATTCATCATGGAAACTTCCTACGGGATTCATTGTGGAAAAGAGGTAGTATATGGCAAAGTTCTTTAAAAAATCATTTAAAAAATTTAAGAAAAAAAGTCTATATTCTAAATCTTTACTAATATTTATCTTTATATTAATAATACTATTTATATTGTGTTTATCTTATGTATACAATAGTTTGGTATCATATGAAAATAATATGCCTGAAAACTATATTAAAAATATAACAAATAATAAAACATTTAATAATGAAGTATCAAAAGTAAAAATTCCGGAAAGTGAATTTGATAAAGATAATAATGTTGAAAAAGCAATTAAGAGCTTATTAAAAAGTGATAAAATTGTAATAAAAGAAAATAAAAAAGGATCAACAGATAAGATATCAGCTTATGATATCTATTATGAAAAAGTCTTATTATTTACTGCTAATTTAAAAATAAAGAAATCATATACTAAAATTGGCTTGTTGAAAATAAATGAATATGATTTAGATAGTATCAAATTTAATTTAGATAAAGGTTTATATAATTATGAAATATCTATTCCAGAAAGTTATAAACTATTTATTAACAATACTGAAGTAAATTCTAAATATGTTCAAAGTAATTCTGATGATAAATCGTTATCAGAACTAACAACTTATATAAAAGTAAATCCAATGAAAGTATATGCAATTGAGAATTTAATAAATGAACCTAGAATTGTTATTAAAGATGACCAAGGTAAAGAAGTTGAATTTGAAATTAAAGATAACAAAATTGAAATAAAGAAAGAATACAAAGAAATTGCTAAGTATGAAGATGCAAAACAATATATTAAAGGCAACTTCGATGTACTATCATTTGCAGAAACATGGAGCAAATTCTTAACAAGAGACTTAACGGGTGTAAGACATGGATTTGATCAATATATTAGTCCATATCTAATTCCGGATTCTAAAATGTATAAAGTAGCTTACGGATGGGCAACGGGTGTAGATATCACATTTACAAGCGCACATAGATTAAAAAATCCACCATTTGTAAACGAAAAAGTAGAAAACTGTGTTATATATAATGAAGATGCCTTCTCATGTGAGGTATCACTTGAAAAACACATGTTATTAACCAGAAGTGGAGAGACAAAAATAGATAACATGCATGATAGATTCTTCTTTATATATAAAAACGGATCATACAAATTTGTAGATAATATATCACTAAATGAGGAGGAGTAATCTTCCTCATTTTTATATATAATGTAAATAAAGAGAAAATAAGGTAAAACTATTAATTTAGGGTTGTAAAACCAGTTCATTTATGTTAATATCTAACCGATGTCATATTTTTATGATATTGTTTTGTGGGAGGGAATGCGGATTTGCCCTATACCACATAACACGAGAAATATTTTATAGGAGGTGTTTTCGTGGCAAAAGAAGTCGTTAGAAAAATTAATCTTCAAATTCCTGCCGGAAAAGCTACACCTGCTCCACCAGTTGGAACAGTATTAGGACCTGCCGGAATTAATCTACAAGAATTTTGTACAAAATTTAATGACGCAACTAGAGAAAAAATGGGAGATATAGTTCCATGTGTTATCAGTATCTATGATGACAGAACATTTGATTTCATTCTTAAAGTTTCTCCAGCAGCTTACTTATTAAAGAAAGTTGCTAAAGTTCAAAAGGGAAGCAAAAAGGGTGCAAATGAATTAGTTGCAACAATTTCTAAAGAAGATTTAAGAAAAATAGCTGAAGAAAAAATGCCTGACTTAAATGCAAATTCAATCGAAGCAGCAATGAGAACTATTGAAGGTACTGCTAGACAAATGGGTATTGCAATTAAAGGTGTTAATGATGCTGAATTAGCTGAACAAGCTAAAGAAGCTGCAAAAGAAGCTGAATTACAAGCTAAGAGAGAAGCTGAACTTGAACAAATGGAAGAAGAAGCAAAAGCTGAAGCTGATGTTAATGTTCCAGTTCAAGGTGATGAAGACAAAGAGTCTGAAACAGAAGAATCTGCTGAATAATTTATTATTTAGCTAAAATAAAAAAGTCCGCTAATAAACCACAGTTAGGAGGAAAGTATTTTGAAAAAACACGGTAAGAAATATGTGGAAGCATCTAAGAATGTTGAAACTGGTAAATTATATACTGCTGCTGAAGCTGTTAAATTAGTTAAAGAAACATCTACAACTAAATTTGATGGAACAGTAGAATTAGCTATCAGATTAAACATTGATGCAAAAAAATCAGATCAAGGTATCAGAGGTTCATTAGTATTACCTAATGGAACTGGAAAAACTAAAAAAGTATTAGTTTTCGCTAAAGGTGAAGCTGCAGAAAAAGCTAAGGCTGCTGGAGCTGACTACGTTGGTGAAAAAGAATATGCTGAAAAAATTAAAAATGAAAACTGGTTTGATTTCGATGTAATCGTTGCTTCACCAGATATGATGCCAGAAGTTGGAAAAATCGGTATGATTTTAGGACCACGTGGCTTAATGCCAAACCCTAAAACTGGTACTGTAACACCAAACGTTGACGAAGCTGTTAAGAATATCAAAAGTGGTATGGTTGCTTATAAAAACGATGCTAATGGTAATGTTCATACAATCATTGGTAAAGTATCATTCACTGAGGATAAGTTATTAGAAAACCTTAACTATGCAGTTGCTACAATTAATAAAGCAAAACCTGCAAGTGTTAAAGGCGTATTCATTAACAACATCACAGTAACATCAACTATGGGTCCTGGTATCAAAGTTGATAAAAATAGTTTTGACATTTAGTTATTGATATAATATAATACGATTTGAAAAGTTTTCACCGAAGAAAGCAGGGAAGTAATTTTAAAAATCCTGCCGAGGGGAATAAATATTCTAATATTTTAATATGAGATATTTAGCTTCCCGAACGGGAAGCTTTTTAAATAAATATAAGAAGGAGGAAAAATGGCAAGCTCAAAAATTCTTGAAAGTAAGAAAGCTGTTGTGGAAGAAATTGTTAATAAAGCTAAAAATAGCGAATCAATTATCTTATTCCATTACCAAGGTTTAACTGTAGAAGAAATGACTGAATTAAGAAGAAAACTTCTTGAAAATAACGCAGTTATTAAAATTTACAAGAATACTCTATTAAAGAGAGCTATGGATGAATTAAATCTAAACGTTGATGAATTCTTAGCTGGACCTAATGCTGTATTATTTGGTGAATCACTTCTTGAACCAATTAAGGTAATAGCTGAATTTGCTAAAGATCATGATAAAGTTAACATTCGTGCTGGCGTAATCAGTGGTTCTGTAGCAGACATTAAGACAATTAATGAATATGCAACTATTCCATCAAGAGAAGGATTACTTACAATGCTTGCTGGAGGCATGATCCAGTATGTTAAAGATTTAAGCATCGGTTTAAATCTATATGCCGAGAAGTTAGAAGGGAAGGAGAATTAATTTATGGCAAAATTTACAAAAGAAGAATTTATTAATGGTTTAAAAGAAATGACTATTCTTGAAGTTAAAGAATTAGTTGACGCAATGAAAGAAGAATTTGGTGTTGACCCATCAGCTGTTGCTGTTGCTGCTGCACCTGCTGCTGTTGAAGAAGGACCATCAACAAAGACTGTAGTTCTTAAGAACGCTGGAGCAAACAAAATTGCTGTTATTAAGATCATTAAAGAAGTTACTGGTTTAGGACTAGTTGAAGCTAAAGGTTTAGCTGATAAGGGTGGAAATATTAAAGAAAACATCCCTGCTGCTGAAGCTGATGCATTAAAAGCTCAATTAGAAGAAGCTGGTGCTGAAATCGAATTAGCTTAATTATTAAGCAAAACATTTAAATAAGAGTGTAAAATCTACACTCTTATTTTTATGCCTTGAATTAATTTGTTAAAAAATATATAATTGAGTTACGGTGATTAAAATGAAATTGAGCAAGAACGGTTGGGGAATGCTAGAAATGATAATTTTATGTTTAGTATTATTTTTCTTCTTACTACTTGCGGCATTTTTTATTGAAGAATTTTATCGTAACATGTAAAAGAGGATGACTAAATGAAACAAATGCTTACAGAGCTAACCATAAATGACCATAATGCATTAGCAATAGTTTTTGTAACGTTCATAATAAGTGCTTTACTAACAATTGTTGTAAAAAAAGTAGCAGCCTTCGTTGGAGCGATGGATGAGCCAAACGAAAGAAAAGTACATACAAAACCTGTTCCCAGAATGGGAGGACTAGCAATATTCTTTGCGTTTGCATTTGGATACATGATGTTTTGTAAACCAACAACGCAAATGATAAGTGTATTGCTAGGCGGATTTATATTAATATTAACGGGAATAGTAGATGACATAAAACCAGTGCCTGCTAGATGGAAGTTTTTATGCCAAATAATAGCGGCATCAGTAATGGTGATATATGGAAGACTATTCTTTGATGAAATCACAATTTTAGGTTTAAAATTTAATTTCCCTACATGGGTTAATATGGGACTATCAATATTTTTCACAGTAGCCATTATTAATGCCATAAACCTAATAGATGGATTAAATGGATTATCATCAGGAAACGCAATAATCTATTTTATTACCATAACAGTTATAGGATTTAGAATTGGTAAATTTGGTGGTTTAGATATAATACTATCACTATTAATGATTGGATCAACATTCGGATTTTGGGTACATAATTTTCCAAAAGGCGGAATATTCATAGGTGACACCGGAAGCATGTTCTTGGGTTATATGATATCAGTTGTAGCATTAATAGGATATAAAGTGGCGACAATCACTTCAATTATCATACCAATCGTTATATTATTCGTTCCAATAATGGATACAATATTGGCGATGATTCGAAGAATTATACATCATAAGTCAATTGTCGATCCAGATAAAGAACACATACATCACCAATTACTAAAGATGACTTCATCACCGGTAAAAACAGTATTAATAATATATGTAATGAATATAATGTTTTCATTAGTGTCCATAGAATTTGTAACTGGAGAAAAACAATTAGCAATAGCTTTATATATATGCTTACTAATTGCATTCTTGTTCTTAATAATGAAAACAGACATATTATTTGATAAAAAGAAAAAAAATAATAAATAAACTCGATGGAAATCGAGTTTTTTTGTAAAAAATTGTAAAAAATGCAAATTTTTTAAAAAGAGGGGTTGAAAAAGGGATAAAAGTTGGTATAATTGAAGAGCAAACCCCAAAAAGAAGGGGAATGCGAATAAAGTTTTGAAGAAAGCGACAAAAAGTGTTGACAAAGGTCTTCAAAATGGTATAATATCGATTGTGCCTTGGGAAAG
>JAEEGL016197222.1_pt1 | contig 18586 bp, 17 predicted proteins | sample 9134231 | NCBI WGS metagenome assembly JAEEGL01 (sample SAMN16246548, study PRJNA631951) | gut metagenome | biome: gut microbiome; feature: rumen; material: fiber-attached | host: Bos | place: Iran: Karaj | collected 2018-10 | reverse complement strand
TCCGTTACTCATGCAACAAGGGAGGATACGGGTATTTATATCGGGGCAAGTCCCAGAAGCGCCATTCATCTGATGAGGGCAGCGAAGGCATCCGCTCTTATAAACGGAAGGGAATTTGTTCTTCCGGATGATATTAAGGAGCTGATTGTGCCCGTCCTTCTGCACAGAATTCTGTTTGTAAACCGCAGGGACAGAAGTTCGAAAGAGGACTATCTGAACTCGGTAATAAAGCAGGTGGAGGTTCCTACGGAAAACTTCCGGGGGATCTGATACAGTCGGTTGTTTTATGAAAAAGTCCGGACGGTTAAAGTATGAGATTACTGCTGGTCGTGCTCATCGGAGCGGCATTTTACTTTTTCCAGAATCTGATTTTTAAAAAGAACTGGTATAAAGGGCTGGATGTCGATGTGGCTTTTGAAAAAAATACGGTCAGGGAAGGAGACAGAAACACCCTGATAGAAGTGGTGAAGAATGATAAATTTCTCCCGCTTCCCGTTGTGTTGCTCAAATTTGCCTTAACCAGAACGTTTCTTTTTCCGAAGGAACAAAGTGCTTCCGTTACGGATTTATATTACCGGAAAGAATATTTTTCACTAAAACCCTATCAGTCCGTCACGAGAAAATATACATTCCTGGCATCGAAAAGGGGAGAGTACCGGATATCCTCCCTGGATGTTGTCTGCAAGGATTATTTCTTTGCCGGAAATTCGTTCGGAGGATGGAACCGGTTTGCATCCGTCTTAGTTTTGCCGGGAAGAATCGGAAACGGAGAAATACCGCAGGATCTGATTCATTTAACCGGTGACATTATTTCGAGAATCCGTCTGACGGAAGATCCGTTTGAATTCCGGGGCATAAGGGAATATCAGCCGTATGACTCCTACCGCCGCATCAACTGGAAGGCCACCGCTAAGAATGATTTCCTTGAGGTAAATACCTTTCATACCACGAATAAAAGAAATGTTGTCCTTTTGCTGAATATGGAGACCGGTACGGTAAGAAGGGGCGATATGATTGCGGAAGCGGCAATAAAAATCACATCCTATCTGGCGGACTATTTTATCACGGAACACATTCCGGTTGCACTTTATTCCAACGGCCGTGACGCAGAGTCGAAGGAATTAATCCGTATGGAAGCGGGAAGCGACGAAGGACATATCCGCAGTATCGATGTGGCACTTGCCAAAATCGAGGTGACCGAAATGTATGATTCATTCACGTCACTTTTAGACGAGGTTTTATCCGAACAGTTTTCCGAAAACGGACAGGGAAACGAATACATTATTATTTCCAATTACCGGAAGGAGAATCTGATAAGGCGGGTGGATGAATGGAAAAATGCCGGAGCGAGAATCGGCATGATTATCCCGGAATATGAATACAATTCCATATCGCCTCTGGCGGAAAACGGAACCGATATTGTGAAGTGGCCTATCGGTTGGGAAGGCTGATGTAAAACACATTAAACGGGAAACGGTATGATGAAAGAAGAAAGATGTAATATAACCGCACAGATTGCCAATCTTCTGATGGTATATATTGTCTGTCTTACGGTATTGTTTTTGGGAGAGTACCTCTTAAAAAGAACACCGGGAGTGGTTCCCGTGCTTTTTCTGGGCGTTTTTCTAGCGTATTTATTTTTCTTACGGAGCGTGGTTTCGAATTTTATTGTCTACGCACTTTTGCATATACCGCCTTTTGTGATTCTGATATTTATTCCGTGGGAGATGGGAAAAACGGAACTTCTGCTTTATGCGTTTGTTTTTACCGTGCTGGATTTCGTGCACTGGATTAAGCGGAAAAACGGGACTTTTGCGTTTGTGCCGATTCCCCTGGTACTCATAAATGCGCTTGCGTATCTTTATGCGGATGTAAAGAAAAATACCGTGGGAATGATCATTTTCTTTGCTCTCGGAATCCTTTATTTTCTTTTATTCTATATCAGACTTTTTTATTCGAATGCGGCCGCACTTTCGAAAGAACGACTGCAGGATGAAAAAATGCCTTTCCGGGATATGCTTAAAAACAGTGCGGTTGCGGCATTCCCGTTTGTGATTCTGTCCATTCTTTTAATGATTTTTATCCGGATTGACGCACTCGACTCAGTGGCCCTTGCCGTATACGAATTCGTGGTTAAAATTGTCGTTTTTGCGGCAAAAATTGTTTTGCGAGCGATGGAGTTTTTTGCGGGACTTCTGTTTGGCGGAAGCACGGAAGAAACCATCCGGGAAATCGGGGAGATGACGGACGGGGAGCCGGGAATGGTTCTTAAAATTCTTTCGGCAATCGTTTACTGGTCATCGGTTGCGGTTTTGCTGTATCTATTTGTCAGACTGGTGATTTCGATTATTAAATGGATTCCGATGAAAAAAAGCCTGACACCGGAAGTGATTGAAGAAAGCGACATGGTGGAAATCAGAGAACGGATAGTAAAACCGAAAAACGAAAAGGAAGAAAAACTTACCGCTGTCCGCAGACGATATAAAACGACGGTTGAAAAAGCCGCGAAAAAGGGGTATGAGATTAAAAGATATCATACGCCGAAAGAGCGGGCAAAGGATCTTCTGCTTCAGAAAAACGAGGATATCGGGGAACTCAGTTCCGCATATGAAACGGAGAGATATTCGGGGAGGATATCCGGATGATCGGATATTACTATGTGACATTTATTCTGGCTTTTATTTTGTCGGGATTATATGTCTATAAATGGCATAAGCATTTTGATATGAGTATCTCGGTACTCTTTGTTTTAGTACCCGTCGTCAATCTGGCATTTCTGATTATGTACCGTAACGGAACGGATACCGGCATGATGATTATGACCAAATTCCTGTATCTGGGCGGAACGTTTCTTCCGTGGTTTATTACGCTTGCCATTGCGAATCTTTGCAAAATCAAAATATCAAGATTCTTAAGGGTAATATCCTTTATTTTAAATACGGTTGTTTACTGCACGGTTCTTACCATCGGATATTCACCTGTTTTTTACAAAAGTTTCCATATGGAAGAAATAAGCGGCGGGTTTGCGGTCGTCAAGGAATACGGTTTTATGCATACGGTTTTCTATATTCTCATTTTGGCCTACCAGATTGCCGGTATCGCGTTTATCATTTACACCTTTTTCTTAAAAAAACAGGTTTCCCGTAAAATTCTGTTTCTTTTGATGCTTCCGCAGCTTCTGACGGTAGTCGGATATTTGCTGAACCGCTTTATGCCGCCCGGGATTGATACGTTAGCCGGGTCCTATGTTTTTGCACAGATTATCTATCTTTTTATTGTCGATCAGATTGCGCTTTACGATGTCAGTGATATGGTGGTGGAATCCATGGTAGAATCCGGTGAAACGGGCTTTGTGACCATCGATTTCAAATACCGTTACCTCGGCAGCAACGAAACCGCCAAAAGGATTCTGCCGGCACTGAATGATCTGCATGTGGACGGAAAACTGAAAAGGACCGGAGAAATCGGAGAGAAGGTAATTCCCTGGCTGGATCATTTTCGTGAGGATAATTCAAACGATCAGTACTTATACGAAAAAAGAACGGAAGGCAAAGAGAGTGAATATTATACGGTGAACGTGAACTATCTGTATGACGGAAATTTCCGCAGAGGATATCAGATATTCATGGAAGATGATACAAAGAATCAGCAGTATATCCGTCTGATGGATCAGTACAACACGGAACTGGAAGGGGAAGTGGAAGCAAAGACCGAGCGGATTGTTCAGATGCATAACAATCTGATTCTGAGCATGGCAACCATGGTTGAAAGCAGGGACAATTCCACGGGAGGACATATCAGAAGAACCAGCGAGGGTGTACGGATTTTAGTCGGGGAAATGAAAAAGGATTCTTCGTTTTCACTGGATGAAGAATTCTGCAGGGATATCATAAAAGCGGCGCCCATGCATGATCTCGGAAAAATCGCCGTCGATGACAGCATCCTTCGAAAACCCGGAAGATTCGAGCCGTGGGAATTCGAAAAAATGAAAATTCATGCGGCTGAGGGAGCAAGGATTGTACATGAAATTTTAAAAGATACGGATGATGAATCGTTTAAAATTGTGGCGGAGAATGTGGCGCATTATCATCACGAGCGTGTGGACGGAAGCGGCTATCCGGAAGGTCTGAAAGGAGATGAGATTCCGTTCGAAGCCAGAATTATGGCGATTGCGGATGTATATGACGCACTGGTCAGCAAACGTGTCTACAAGGAGAAGATGAGTTTTGATAAGGCGGACCAAATTATCATGGAAGGCATGGGAACGCAGTTTGACGAGCGGCTAAAAGATGTATATGTGAAAGCCAGACCGAAACTGGAAGAATTCTATCAAAACTGTGAGTAAAAATTAGGGGTTGACAAAGAAAAAAAATTTTGATAACTTTTTTGGTGAATTTAATAATTTAAACCGATGAAGCGGAGATAAAGGCAGTTATGCCGATACAGAGAGTTCACGATGCTGAGAAGTGAACACGAAACAGATTGTCAAATGGACCGCGGAGGGTGCAGTCAAATGTAGGTTTCTACAGAGTATTCTGCAACGTAAGGCATACGTCAGTTGTCTGGGATATGAAGGTATCCTGTAAGTGCACGAGTCATATCGTGAATCAAGGTGGCACCGCGGATAGGTGATAAAAAGCACAGTATTCGTCCTTGACAGAAGATAAACTGTCAGGGACGTTTTTTTATACCGAAATGAGGGAAAAGACATGAAATTTTATCCGGCTTTGGAAGAAGTAAAGAGAATTGCACAAACGAATGAATACTCCGTAGTTCCCGTCAGTGCGGAAATTTTATCCGATTTTATCACTCCGATTGAGTGTATGAGAATTTTAAAAAGTGTTTCCACACACTGCTATATGCTCGAATCCGCAAAGGCGAGTGAGGTTTGGGGGCGTTATTCTTTCTTGGGATACGACCCGAAGCTGGAAATCACCTGTATTGACGGACACCTTAAAGCAGGAGATCTGGCGATGGAAGTAAAAGATCCGTCCGAAACCATAAGACAAATTCTTTCGGAATACAAAAGTCCGAAATTCGAATATCTTCCTCCTTTCCACGGCGGGCTTGTAGGTTATTTTTCATATGATTATTTAAAATACTCCGAGCCTGCCGTAGAGTGTAGTGTTCAGGATGCAGAGCACTTCAAAGACGTGGACTTAATGCTTTTTGACAAAGTCATCGCATTCGATAACGTAAAACAGAAAATAATTTTAATCGCGAATATGTCCTTAAAAGATCCGGAAGTGGGTTATAACAAGGCGACGATGGAACTTTCCCAGATGGCCGCGTTGCTAAAAACAGGACAGAAGCTGAATGAAAAGGCGGGTCGTATTACCGGAGAAGTCAGTGCCCTTTTTGACAAAGAAGAGTACTGTGAAATGGTGGAGAGGGGAAAGCATTACATTAAAGAAGGAGACATTTTCCAGATTGTACTTTCAAACCGCTTAAGCGCACCGTTTGAAGGAAGTCTTTTTGAAACCTACCGGAGACTGCGTACCATCAATCCTTCGCCGTATATGTTCTATTTTTCCGGAACGGATGTGGAAGTGGCAGGTGCTTCACCGGAGACACTCGTGAAACTCGAAGACGGTGTGCTTCATACTTTCCCGCTTGCCGGAACAAGGCCGAGGGGAAAGACAAAGGAAGAAGACGAAGCACTCGAGGCGGAACTTCTTGCGGATGAAAAGGAACTTGCCGAACACAATATGCTGGTGGATCTTGGAAGAAACGATCTTGGAAGAATCAGTAAATTCGGAACGGTCTCGGTGGAAAAACTTCGCGTAATCGAACGATTCTCCCATGTAATGCATATCGGGTCCACGGTACGCGGAGAAATAAGAGACGATAAGGATGCACTCGATGCCATCGCATCGGTTCTACCCGCCGGAACGTTATCCGGAGCACCGAAAATCCGGGCCTGCCAGTTAATCGGGGAACTGGAAAATAACAAAAGGGGAATTTACGGAGGAGCCATCGGGTATATCGATTTTTCCGGAAACATGGATACATGCATTGCCATCCGGATTGCCTATAAGAAAAACGGAAGAGTATTTATCAGAAGCGGCGCAGGAATCGTGGCGGATTCCGTACCGGAGAAAGAATACGAAGAATGTTTAAATAAAGCAAGAGCGGTATTAAATGCGTTAAAAGCCGCCGGAGAGGAGGAAGAATGATTCTTTTAATCGATAATTACGACAGTTTCTCCTATAATCTGTATCAGTATCTCGGTGAGTTTGAAACGGATATTAAAGTCATTCGAAACGACGAGTTAACGACAGAGGAAATCGAAGCATTAAAACCGGACGGAATCGTGCTTTCTCCGGGACCGGGCAGACCGGCGGATGCAGGAGTCATCGAGGAGGTTGCCGTTAAACTCGGGAAAACGATTCCGGTTCTCGGAATCTGCTTGGGACACCAGGGAATCTGCGAAGCTTTCGGCGGGCGTGTTACTTACGCAAACCGTCTGATGCACGGGAAAACGTCCGTTGTAAGAAAAACCGCGGATTGTCTGATTTTTGAAGGATGTCCCGACCGGTTTGAAGTAGCGAGATATCATTCTCTGGCCGCCGATGAAAACAGTCTTCCGGATTGTCTTATTGTTACGGCACTTACCGAAGAAGGCGAGATTATGGCGGTGCAACATAAAGAATATCCGGTATACGGGCTGCAGTTTCATCCGGAATCGATTCTGACACCGGAAGGGAAGAGGATGATTCAAAATTATATTAAGATGTGCAAAAAAGAAGCATAAAAACGCCGGACAAAAAAGAAAGATATAATAAAGAAACAGATAATAAAGAAATAGAAAAACAAAGAAACAGAAAAACAAAGATTGAAGTGTAAAGGCAGAAGCAACGAAAAAAGGAGCGAAAAACATGATTAAAGAAGCAATCGTAAAAATCGTAAACAAGGAAGATTTAACGTACAAAGAAGCATATGATGTAATGAACGAAATTATGAGCGGCGAAACAACACCGACCCAGAATGCGGCATTTTTATCCGCACTTTCCACAAAGAGTGCGAAAGCGGAAACCACCGATGAAATTGCCGGCTGTGCGGCAGCCATGAGAGACCACGCGACAAAAGTGGAAAGTGATCTGGATATTTTTGAAATCGTCGGAACCGGCGGAGACAACGCACACAGTTTCAATATTTCCACGACTTCCGCACTGGTTGCGGCAGCAGGCGGGGTAAAGGTTTCCAAGCACGGGAACAGAGCGGCCTCTTCTTTATGCGGTACCGCGGACTGCCTTGAAGCGCTCGGTGTCAATATTGACCAAAGCCCCGAGAAGTGTATCGAACTGTTAAACGAAGTCGGAATGTGCTTCTTCTTTGCACAGAAATATCATTCTTCGATGAAATATGTCGGAGCCATCCGTAAGGAACTCGGTTTCCGGACCGTGTTTAATATTTTAGGACCCCTTACCAATCCGGCTTCGCCAAAAAGATATTTACTCGGTGTTTATGATGAGTATCTTGTAGAGCCGTTAGCCCAGGTACTGATTAACTTAGGTGTAGAGCGCGGCATGGTTGTATACGGTCAGGATAAACTGGATGAAATCTCCTTAAGCGCACCGACCACGGTCTGCGAGTTTAAGGACGGATGGTTTAAATCCTATGTGATTAAGCCGGAAGATTTCGGGTTTACACGCTGCACGAAAGAGGATTTAAAGGGCGGCACACCGGAAGAAAATGCACAGATTACAAGAGATATTCTGGGCGGTGCAAAGGGACCGAAAACCGATGCGGTACTGTTAAATGCCGGTGCGGCACTTTATATTAACGATAAGGCTTCTTCCCTTGCAGAGGGAATCAAACTGGCGGAAAAGATCATCGCCTCCGGTGAGGCATTAAAGGTACTGGAGCGGTTTATCGAGGTAAGCAACCGGTAAGACGGTAACGGAACCGGTTAGAAAAACAGCGCATAACCGGTAGCAGGGAAGATCGTGTTAAGCAGGATCAGAAAAAACGGGCAGGAAAAGAGAGGGGAAAACAGAGATGAATATTCTTGAAGAAATCGCAGCGAATACACATATTCGGATCGACAAACGCAAAGAAGTTTATTCCCCGGCAATCGTTCGGAGCATGGCGGAGAAGATGACAAAGAAAGATTTTTCTTTCGAAAAGGCGCTTCGTTCAAATGAAGATATTGCGTTTATCTGCGAGTGTAAGAAAGCCTCTCCGTCCAAAGGGCTGATTGAACCGAATTTCGATTATCTTCGGATTGCCAAAGATTATGAGGCAGCGGGAGCGGATGCGATTTCCGTTTTAACGGAGCCGAAGTATTTCTTAGGCGATGATGCTTACCTTCAGGAGATTGCCGGGAGCGTGGCGATTCCGTGCCTTCGCAAGGATTTTACGGTGGATGAATATATGATATACGAAGCAAGGATTCTCGGTGCATCGGCGATACTGCTTATTGTATCTTTGCTGGACGAAGAGTTACTGAAGAGATATCTGAAAATCTCGGATGAACTGGGATTATCCGCACTGGTGGAAACCCATGATGAAGAGGAAGTAAAGAAAGCATTATCCGCCGGGGCAAGAGTCATCGGAGTCAATAACCGGAACTTAAAGGATTTCTCCGTAAGCAATGAAAACAGCATCCGTTTAAGAGAGATGATTCCGGAGGATGTGATTTTTGTTTCGGAAAGCGGGATAAAAACGGCGGAAGATGTCATGGCACTTCGAAAAATCGGTGTGGATGCGGTTCTTGTCGGAGAGACCATGATGAGAGCGGATAATAAGGCAGCAAAACTGAAAGAATTGAAGGGAACGGCGGTTTAAATACGGAAGCAAAGAATAAGAGCGGGAATTGATAATATAAAGTACGGAAAAATGGAAAACGAAACGACAGGTGTAAAAGTGAAAATGTGCGGCATGATGCGTCCGGAGGATATTGCCGCCGCAAACGAATGCAAACCGGATTACGTCGGATATATTTTTGCTTCGAACCGAAAGCGGACCGTAACGAAAGAGCAGGTGATGATTCTTCGAAAGGATTTATCAAAAGAAATCATGGCCGTCGGCGTTTTCTTAAATCAGGAAACGGACCGGATTATTGAAAATGCGAAAGACTGCAGGCTGAATATGATTCAGCTTCACGGAAACGAAGAGCCTTCCTGTATCAAAGTCATAAAGGAACAAATCGGACTTCCCGTAATCAAGGCATTTATCGTAAAGAATGCGGAAGATGTAAAAAGGGCAAACGATTCTCCGGCGGATTATATTTTACTGGATTCCGGGGCCGGATCGGGAGAAACATTTTCCTGGGAGTTATTAAAGGAAGTGAAAAGGCCGTATTTCCTTGCCGGCGGATTAAATCCGGGGAATGTAAAGGATGCGATGGAAAGGCTTCATCCCTATGCACTGGATGTCAGTTCCGGGATTGAGACAAACGGAAGAAAAGATCCGGAAAAGATGATAGAATTTATGAGGCTGGTACGGCAGCAGGCAATCGGATAAAGGTTTAGTTTGGTATTTTAGGAGGTAGAAACATGACAAACCCGAACGGAAGATTTGGAATACACGGAGGACAGTATATTCCGGAGACACTGATGAATGCGGTGATTGAACTTGAGGAAGCGTACAATCACTATAAAAACGATCCGGAATTTAATGCGGAACTTTCGAAACTTTTCAATGAATATGCGAATCGTCCTTCCCGTTTATATTTTGCAAAGAAAATGACCGAAGATTTGGGCGGTGCAAAAATTTATTTAAAACGTGAAGATTTAAATCATACCGGAGCCCATAAAATCAACAATGTGTTAGGTCAGGCGCTTCTTGCAAAGAAAATGGGAAAGACCAGACTGATTGCGGAAACCGGAGCCGGTCAGCACGGTGTCGCAACCGCCACGGCAGCAGCCTTAATGGGCATGGAATGCGTGGTTTTCATGGGCGAGGAAGATACGAAAAGACAGGCATTAAATGTTTACAGAATGCGTCTTCTCGGATCGGAAGTCATTCCCGTAACAAGCGGAACCGCAACCTTGAAAGATGCCGTATCCGAGGCGATGCGTGAATGGACAAACCGGATTGAAGATACCCATTACTGCTTAGGATCCGTGATGGGACCTCACCCCTTCCCGACTATCGTAAGAGATTTTCAGGCGGTAATCTCAAAAGAAATCAAAGAACAGATAACGGAAGCGGAGGGAAGATTACCCGATGCGGTTATCGCCTGTGTCGGAGGCGGTTCGAATGCCATCGGAAGTTTCTATCATTTTATCGAAGATAAAGAGGTGGCTTTAATCGGCTGTGAGGCAGCGGGACGGGGAATTGATACCTTTGAGACCGCCGCTACCATCAATACCGGAAGGCTTGGAATTTTTCACGGAATGAAATCTTATTTCTGCCAGGATGAGTACGGCCAGATTGCACCGGTTTATTCCATTTCCGCAGGACTGGATTATCCGGGAATCGGACCGGAACATGCGTATCTTCACGACATTCACCGCGCCGAGTATGTCGCGGTAACGGACGAGGAAGCGGTGGAAGCATTCGAATATCTGGCAAAGACCGAAGGAATCATTCCGGCCATCGAATCCGCACATGCCGTTGCCCATGCGATGAAAATCGCACCGAAGATGGATCGGGACAAGATTATCGTAATTACGGTTTCGGGACGCGGCGATAAGGACTGTGCGGCTATTGCAAGATATCGCGGCGAAGAAATTTTTGAATAAAGAGGTAAGAAGCATGAGCAGAATAAGTAAAGCATTTGAAAACGGAAAAGTATTCATTCCCTTCATTACCTGCGGGGATCCCGATTTAAATACAACGAAAGAAGCGGTACTTCAGATGGCATCAAACGGTGCGGATATTATCGAACTGGGTATTCCGTTCTCCGATCCGACGGCAGAAGGACCGGTAATACAGGGAGCCAATATCCGGGCGCTTGCGGGAGGAGTGACCACCGATAAAGTTTTTGATCTGGTAAGCGAAATCCGTAAGGAAAGTAATGTCGCAATCTGTTTTATGACCTATGCGAATGTGGTATATTCCTACGGGGCGGAGAAATTTATCCGAAAGTGCGAAGAAAGAGGCGTGGACGGACTGATTCTTCCGGATCTCCCGTTTGAGGAAAAAGAGGAATTTAAGCCCCTTTGCGATGAGTGCGGCATTGATCTGATTTCCTTTATCGCGCCGACTTCCGAGGGAAGAATTGCGATGATTGCAAAGGAAGCGACCGGATTTATCTATGTGGTTTCAAGCCTCGGGGTTACCGGAATGAGAAGTGAAATTACAACGGATCTGCCTTCCATCATTTCCGTGATTCGGGCCAATACCGATACGCCCTGCGCCATCGGGTTCGGCATTTCAAATCCGGAACAGGCAGCAAAAATGGCAGCCATTTCCGACGGCGCCATCATCGGTTCGGCGATTATCCGCATTCTGGAAAAAGAAAAACAAAGTGCCCCGAAGACAATCGGAGCATTTACCAAAGAAGTAAAGGATGCTATACGAAACGTATAGAATAATAACGAAAAAACGCCGGGAAAGAGTATTATTTCTTACTTTCCCGGTCGCGTATTTCGTGAGCTTTTGCAAGAACTTTTTCTACCCATTCATCGTCGGGTTCGCAGACCTTTAATGTATTAAAACCCATTTGACGGCCGTACTGGTGAATGACATCCTCATCATCGATATGAAGAGAAATGTGATAGAAATTCGGTACTTTCTGCGGAAGAGGTGTCGGGCGGTCCCGCTGAACCTCTTTTAAGTGCCGCGGGCTGTTTACAATCTGACTGAATGTGATGCCGTAGGCTCGAAAGAGCGAGCGGATATAAACTTCCGAACGGAAAGAGGAAGTATAAACCCATACTTCGAAGCCTTCTTCCTGCAAGGTATGAATTAACCGGATGGTGCCCTTACGAAGACGTTCGGGAAAAATACGGCTTAAGGGAAAAGGAGGCGCATCTTCGGTTTCAAATTTCTCAGGATCGACAAAGAGTACTTCGTCGAGATCAAATGATATTCTCATTGTTTTCACCTAATCATACAGAGGATAAGTTTCGGGATAGGGATCGATTCCGAACGCAAAGCGGACCTCTTTTTCTATTTTTTCTTCCGGATAGTCCGAAGAAAAGGCGGCAATGTTGTCCTCAAGCCCTGTTTCGGCAAAACGAGGATTTTCGGTGGCGGATATGATAATGACATCGCCTTCTTCAAAAGTCGCGGCTTCTACGCGGTAAAAAAGACGGTTTCTTTCAAAGGATCTTCGAAGCCCGAATTCGGTTGCCGCTTTATCCGCTTTTTCATTGATCGGAGTGGCTCCGTATTTTTGAAAATATTTTTCCACCAATTCCAGTTTTATGCGTAGATCTTCCATTTCATCCCTCCTTGCCGCATGCTATAAAAATACTATATTCCACCGTCCGGATGGTGTCAATTGTGTGTTGGAACGGTTCCCCTTCCTTTATTGACGCATCTTTTCAATCATTGTAAAATTAACGGGTAACATTGTCGGATTAACGGGGTAAATACCATGGCATATGAAAAAAGCTTTATCATAACCCATATTCGGGAGGACCTGGAGAAAACGGAAGGAAAGAGGGATGTTGTGAAAGCAAATCCGATTGAGATGATGATGGTCAAAAAAGTCTCGCCGGAGGAACTTCATGTCAATCCCGCGGATGAATTTTCGTTTCCCGACATCGGGCCGAATGATGCGATTATCGAAAACTACAGTCAGATTGCAAGAAGAAACGAAGCTATGAATCTTGCCGTTTTTGAAGAGCCGATTCTAGTCAACAAAATAAAATACGGCGGGTACCTGATTTTAAACGGTCATCATCGCTGGGCAGGAGCACTGAAGGCAAGAGTTAAGAAAATCCGGATTAAAATTCAGAATCATTAACCGGCGGGAAGAAACCGAAAACGACGGACAGGGTGAGAACCAAAGCGAAGACGGAACACGATATATTACATGAAGGAAAAACGATATGAAAATCGATAAAAAACGTGAAAAATATACCAAAAATCTTGTGCTGGCGGGCAAGAAAGCAGTTCATGAAGTGGATGTGAACAGCAGACAGGCCGTGATTTTACAGCATCGCCTTTTAGCGGAACTGCTTCAGGAAAACAAGGATACGGAATACGGAAAGATTTATGATTTTGCCGATATTCATTCCGTGGAAGAGTATAAGAAGAGGGTTCCTTTTTCCAGTTACGATGATTATTCGCCGTATATTCAGAGAATGATGGAAGGGGAGGAAAACCTTCTTAGTAAGAATGCACCCGTACATTATGCACTGACAACCGGAAGCATCGGGGTTCCGAAATATGTTCCCGTATCGGAAAAGGAACTGAAGAAATATGTGAAATATTCTCTGGAAATGGCATTCGGAGTAGCCGATGAATATTACCGGAATACCACGGGAAGAGGCTGCCCGATCGGACTGGGGCTAAACGCCATAGAAATGAAAGTAAAAGAAACAAAGACAGGCGTTGATCAGGGAAGTATTTCAGGTACTCTGATGAAGTCCGCAAAAAGCATTGTTCCGTTTATTTTGTCTTCTCCGTGGGAAGTAATATGTCCGGATAAAAAGATGGACATGAAGTATTTAAAAATCAGACTGGCGCTTCAGAATAAGGATCTGGCATTTATGGACTGCGCTTTTCTTTCGGGTCTGGTCGATTTAATGGACTATATGCGTGATAATTACGAAATGCTCTGCGACGATATCGAAAAAGGAACGATTAATGAGGATGTGGATGTTCCGCCGGAAGTACGTGAAAGTCTTATGAAAACACTCAAACCGGACAAGGCGCGGGCGGATGAACTTCGTCTGGAATTCTCCGACGGATTCGACAGTCCGATTGTTCCCAGAATCTGGCCGAGGATGAGCTGGATCGGAGGAATCGGAACCGGCGGTTTCTTCCCTTATGTAAAAAGAATGCGTAAATACACCGGAAAGAGCATACCGTTTAACAACCTTTGTTATGCGGCCTCGGAATCGTTTATGGCAGTTGCGAGACACATGTCCGATACGTCCTATGTGCTTCTGCCGGACGGAGGATTTTATGAATTTATCCCGGTAAACGACGGAGACGAGAATCATACGCTGAACATCGACGAACTGGAAATCGGAGAGGATTATGAAATTGTCATTACCAATCTTTCCGGATTCTACCGTTACCGGATTAATGATGTGGTGCGTGTCACAGGATATTATAACGAAACGCCGATTCTGAAATTTATCTACCGGAAGAATCAGCTTCTTTCCATTGCCGGAGAAAAAACAAACGAGGAGTATCTCCGCTGGGCCATTGAGAATTTTGCAAGGGAAAGCCATGTAAGTGTAAATGACTACAGTATATTTGCGGATACGACAACGAACCCGGGACACTATGTTTTTCTTTTGGAACCGTCGGAGATTGTTCCTAAGGAAAGAATTCCGTATTGCAGGGATATTCTGGAAAAATTCATGGTTCATGCCAATCCGACTTACGGAGATCTTTTAAGAAACGGGTCTTTAGGACCGATGGAAATTGTATTTCTTCAGCAGCAGACCTATCAGCTGTACCGGGATGTCATGATTATGAAAGGGGCTTCGGCTAATCAGTTAAAGCCGGTTCGTGTCATAGATTCCCCGTTTAAGGAACATTTCTTCTTTGACTTAAAAGAAAACTATGATTAACGATTTTTGTCCGGGAATGAGGAATTTGAATTGAAAAAGAAAATCCGGGAATACAGGAATCAGGAAAATGGTGTATTTTGGAATACATCTGTGCTATAATATTTATTCGGAAAAAAGAAAACTTCGGTGAATGAATGCGTGAAAGACCGGGGAAAAGACTGTTACGCATTATTCCGGAAAGAGAATAGAAGTTTAGGAAAACAAAAATGAATTCCATCAGAACCAAAACAACGCTGATTACGGTTATTGCCATGGTAGTGGCAATGACGATTACGGCATTTATCGGAATCAATGCAATACGGAGTCTCGGAAAATCCAGTTCCGAGCAGATGCTTTTGCTGCTTTGCGAAACGGGTGAGAAAAACCTGGATCATTATTTTAACGGCATCGAGCAGTCGGTTGCACTGGTTTCTTCTTTTACGGAAACGGATCTCGAACAAACCGATTTATCCGACCTTGATAAGCATATGGAACGAGTAAGTTCGATGTTTTCCAAAATCGCAGACCGGACAGACGGGGTTTTAACGTATTATTACAGAATCGATCCGACGGTATCGAAAGATGTGAAGGGATTCTGGTTTGTGAATGAAGGAGGAGCCGGATTTAAGGAGCATGAAGTTACCGCAATTGAAGAGTATGATACGACGGATACTTCTTCTCTGGTATGGTTTACCGTTCCGAAATCAACCGGAAAACCCGTATGGCTGCCACCGTATGTGACGGAGAATCTGGATGTCCTTGTTTTATCCTACAATGTTCCCATTTATAAGGATGGACAGTTTATCGGTGTGGTCGGAATCGAACTCGACTATACAACCATGGCAAATCTTGTCGATAATATCCGGCTTTATGAAAACGGATATGCTTTTATCAATGATGCGCAGGGAAATATTATTTATCATCCCTATATAGATGTGGCTTATCTTACGGAAGAAAACAAACCGAAGGTTCCGGCGGGACTTATCGATTCCAAACAGATTGTCCGGTATGACTATGAGGGAGAGGAAAAGATGGCATGCTGCATGGAACTAAGCAACGGCATGCGACTGAATGTATCCGTTCCTGTTTCGGAAATCAACGGAAACTGGGAAAGCCTGATTGCCAAAACCCTGGTAGTATGTATTATTCTTCTGATTGTTTTCACCCTGATTACGATTCATTTTGCGGATTCGATTACCAAACCGCTAATCGATCTTACCAAAGCGGCCGAGAAGGCGGGACAAGGCGATTATGACGTTTCTTTGGAATATCACAGCAGCGACGAAGTTGGTGTATTATCAAAAGCATTCGAACTTCTGATTGCCAGAATCAAATCCGATATAGCCGAACTGAACGGACTGAATAACCGCTTAAAGGAAGACAACCTGTCCCTGGAGGCGGCAACGACCAAGGATTCCTTAACGGGTGTCAAGAACCGTTTCGCTCTTCGAAGAGATTACGAAAAATATGATGATACGAATGTTCATATCATGATGCTTGATATCGATGATTTCAAGAAGGTAAACGACCGGTACGGACATTCCGTCGGTGATTATCTGTTAAGAAAGGTCGGAGAAGCACTTAGCGAATGCTTCGGCGCGGATTACAGTTACCGCTACGGCGGCGACGAATTCCTGGTTATTTTTCCGGATGTCGAAGAAGAAAAGTTTAAGATTCTGATTCAGGAATTGGAAGCCAGACTTAACGATATTTCGCTGGAAGATAAAAAGTTCCCGGTTCATTTTTCCGCAGGATATGTATACGGAAAAACACTGTTACAGGACGATTTAAGACTGATGTTAAGGCAGGCCGACGAACTGTTATACAAAGCCAAGGGAGCCGGAAAAGATACCTTCCTCGGAGAGGAATATGACAGAGGCTATGCTTTGAACATAAAAAAGAGAACGGAAGAAGCGTTCCGAAGAGGTTAATCTGAAAGGAGATTTGAAATGAAAAAAGTTATGGTAGCAGTTTTAACCGGTGCATTGGCAGCATCGCTTGCTGCATGCAGCGGAAACACGACAACGGTTCCCGAGAATCCTGTCGCTTCTGAGCAGATTCAGAAGGAAATCGATTCGACACCCGAAGAAACAAAAGCGGAAACCGATTCTGTGGTTGTAGAGGAAGCCGAAGAGGCTCCGGATTTCTCCGGAACATGGACGGAACCCATGACCGGCAGATGTGCAATCAAAATCACCTCCACAGGGGATAATACTTATTCCATCAATATCAACTGGAGCAGCAGTGCATTTGAAAATGCAGTCTGGGAAATGGATGCCACCTATTATGAATCAACCGGTCTTTTAGAGTATGAAAACGCAAAATATTATGTTCGTACCTATACCGATGATGAGACTTATACGGATGATGTGAAGTATGAAGACGGTGCCGGCTGCATGTGGATTGAGGATAACGGTCAGCTTGGATGGCAGAGTGCCAATTCCGACGTAGACGGTATTGACGGATCTACGATGTTCGAGAAGATGCCGGAAGAATAATATCAATCAGGTGATTAACACGGAACGGGCGGGGATTTCGGTTTCCGCCCGGTTTTTTATGATTCCAATAACCTATTGACATAGTAGGTAATAGGGGAATATAATAAGAATGCCAAAAAGTGACAGGCATTTATTCAAACCGATGGAGGAAAGATAATGATTTATGCAGATAATGCCGCAACCACAAAAATGAGTGATGCGGCGATACAGGTTATGACGGACTGTATGAAGGAAACATACGGAAATCCTTCCAGTCTTTACAGTATCGGACAGAAAGCCAAGGAAGTTTTGGAAGAAGCCAGGGAAGATGTCGCAAAGGCGATAGGAGCGGAGTTTCCCCGTGAGATTATATTTACGTCGGGTGGCAGCGAGGCGGATAATCAGGCTCTTCGGACCGCGGCGGAAATCGGAAAAAAGAACGGAAAAATGCATATCATTTCAACCGCATTCGAACATCATGCAATTCTTCATACCTTGAAAAGACTCGAGAAAGAAGGTTTTGAAGTAACGCTTCTTGATGTACATGAAAACGGTCTGGTAACGCCGGAAGAGGTGGCTGCAGCCATTCGCGAAGATACCTGTCTGGTTACGATTATGTTTGCGAACAATGAAATCGGAACGATTCAGCCGATTCGGGAAATCGGAGCGGTATGCAGAGAAAAGAAGGTTCTTTTCCACACGGATGCGGTTCAGGCCGTCGGTCATATTCCGGTAAATGTGAAAGAAGACAATATCGATATGCTTTCCGCATCGGCCCATAAATTCCACGGACCGAAGGGGACCGGATTTCTGTATATCAAAAAGGGTATTCCCGTCACGAATTTAATTGAGGGCGGAGCACAGGAACGCGGAAGAAGAGCCGGTACCGAAAATGTACCGGGAATCGCGGCAACAGCGGCAGCGCTTAAGGATGCAGTCGAAAATCTGGATCGGAATTCATCGGTAACGAAGGCCAAAAGAGACCGTCTGATTACGGGGTTAAAGGAAATTCCGCATTCGGCGATTAACGGGGATGAGATAACGAGACTTCCCGGAAATGTGAATTTCTGTTTTGAAGGAATCGAAGGAGAATCCCTGTTGCTTCTTTTAGACGATAAAGGAATTCAGGCATCTTCCGGAAGCGCCTGCACATCGGGTTCGCTGGACCCTTCCCATGTCCTTTTAGCCATCGGCCGTGTACATGATGTGGCGCACGGGTCTTTAAGACTTACCATTAACGAAGAAACTTCGGATGAGGATATCGAATATATCATTAAATCCGTAAAAGAAGTAGTGGAATATCTTCGGAGTTTTTCGCCGATCTGGAGAGATTTAGTGGCAGGAAAGAAAGAATTTATACTTTGATAAAAGAATCAGAATGGAGAGAAAATCATGGCATTATACAGTGAAAAAGTAATGGATCATTTCAGAAACCCCAGAAACGTCGGCGTGATTGAAAACGCAAACGGAATCGGTGAAGTC
>JAEEGL014131929.1_pt1 | contig 18586 bp, 16 predicted proteins | sample 9134231 | NCBI WGS metagenome assembly JAEEGL01 (sample SAMN16246548, study PRJNA631951) | gut metagenome | biome: gut microbiome; feature: rumen; material: fiber-attached | host: Bos | place: Iran: Karaj | collected 2018-10 | reverse complement strand
TGGTAAAGAATTATGTTTTACGAAAGCAAATCGGTGAAAAGATGCAAAATATGGTCGATGGGTTTGGCGCTGACAGGATAGTGGAGAATTTGCTTTAGGCTATAATGCTGAGTTGTTATCTGAAGGAAAAGAGGTAAGAAGCGAGGGATTACGCTTCTTACGTCTTTTGTGATATCACCCTAATACTATGTTAAGCGGCGTTCCTTCCATATAGGTTTTGGGATGGCCGCTTTTTATTGCTTCGCGATAGACTTTCATGGCATCGCCAAACACTTCCAAAGTAAAGTCCAAATCTTTCTGTGTGTGTGTATAACATGGGAAAAGATTCCAACCTAACAGTACGCCGCGCTTTACACATTCTTGCATAAAAATGGAATTATAAATCCAGTCCTTTTTGCCTTCATAATCAGAATATTCCAGTGTCATGCGGCAGGGATAGCCTTTGAGGTCAATGGGGGCATTGATATCTTTAGTCAGTTTGCGGAAATTATCCTGCAGATATTTACCTTTTGCCCAAATTGCTTTTGTAACTTCACCAGATTCCAGTTCATGCATAACGGCAATTCCTGCAGCCAAAGAAAGGCATTCACCCCCAAAGGTGGTAGAGATAAAAATCTTTTTATCAACGTCTTCCATGATATCTTTCCGTCCGGCTACAATAGACAAAGGCATGCCGTTTGCTGCTGCTTTTCCAAACGTGGACATATCTGGCGTTATACCAAAATATTTTTGTGCCCCTCCGATGCTGAAACGGAATCCGTCAACCACTTCGTCAAAAATCAGTAAGGCGCCGTTTTCATGGCAGATTTTTTTCAGCTCCTCCAGAAAACCAGGTTTAGGCGGCTCATATTCTACGGGTTCGGTAATGACTGCGGCAATCTGTTCTTTATAAGTTTCAAAATATTCCCGGACCTTGTCCAAATCATTATATTCAAATTTGTGAATGTAATTATGAGATTCAGGCAGAATACCTCCCTGTCGCACGCTTTCACCTGCAGCAGTCCATTCGTGCCAGCCGTGGTATTCACCCCGCACAATGTGGTTGCGTCCGGTGTAGCAGCGGGCGATACGAATAGCTGCTTCTGTTGCGGAGGAACCGGTTTTCAGGAAGCGAACCTTTCCGGCGCTGGGAATGTGTTTAACGCAGAGTTTAGCGTATTCCACTTCTTCCGGGGCTACCAATGAGTAACCCATGCCCCGTTGCAGCTGTTTCATAACGGCGTCATCCACAGCTTTGTAGCGATAGCCTAACAGAATAGGGCCTAACCCCATGTCATAATCGATATATTCGTTTCCATCCGGATCCCAAATATGGGCACCCTGGCCGTGATCAATATAAATAGGCGAGACACCTTTGATATGAGTTTCAGGACCTTTACTGTACAACTGGCAGCCGGATAAAATCGTTTCGCTGGCTTCTTTCCACAGTTCTCCTGACTTAACCAGACTTCGTTTCAGTACTTCTGCCATAATACTAACACGCACCTTTCACTAGTTTGTCTTCTTTTAATGATTTTTGTAAACCTTCGTTGCGTTCAAAGCCCTGGTTCACTTTACGCAATTCTGGGTACTTCTGCAAAAGGGCCAACACATCTTCCATCCGAAAAGCAGGATTGGTAGGATATAGTCTTTTGTAAATTTCATTTATGAAAACAAAGTCTTCCGGTTCATCTACTGTCCAGCGTTCGGCACCAAAATCTCCTCTTTCACAACGGAGCGATCCCTGCTTAAACAGTTCAGGATGTTTGATGATGTATTGTGTAACATGTTCCCGTTCAGAAGTCAGTTTAGCATCTTTCCAAGCTTGTTCCAAAGCAGAAAACTTTATTACCTCTGTATCTAACCCATCGGGGAAAGTTGTTTCCCTTAATACATTGCTGGTATAATCATTGCTTTCCTGCAAATGTTTTTCTATTACAGCATCTACGACCTTTGGGTCAATCAAAGGGCAGTCGCCGGTGATGCGAACGACATGCGCAGGGGTATATAATTTGGCACATTGATAGTAACGATTCAGCACATCGTCAAGATTCCCCTGATAAACGGGATATCCTGCGGTCCTAACTGTTTCTGCCAGCAGCACATCGCTTTCATCTGCACTGGTAGCAAGCATGATTTCATCAATAAGTTTGGAACGCTGCAAGCGTTCAAGCTCCAGCAGAATCATTGGTTTACCAAGAATTTCTTTTAAAACTTTACCGGGCAGACGGCTGGATGAGGTGCGGGCCTGTACTATAGCTGTAACCTTGCTTTTTCTTGACATATACTCGTTCTCCTGTAAACCAGTTACCACAGGTTCGGCATAACTATTTTTTTCGGAACCTGCTCAAAATGTTTGCTCAATTCGTTGAAACAGGTTTCAAATCCCTCAAGTTTATTATATATGTTGATGTTGGCTGACAATTGTTCAACGGTATCAACACCGAAAACCACATAATCAATGCCCGGATGATTGACACAGTAAAGGAACGCCGCTTCCACAGGAGCATAATTAAATTCTTTGGCAATTTGCTGAAATTCCGCTATAAATTTTCCGGAACCGTTGACCCGCTGTTCCGCTTTTTCCGGTTCCATTAACAATAGACCCTGAAGCAGGGCGCTTCTGGCAAAGATTTCTTTATGGTTACTTTTTGCAAGCTCAAAAAAATCTGCCTTGTCCAGCCGTTTATCCAAAACATTGTAAGGAACCTGGATGCAGTCAATGCGCTCGTCGCCCGCTGCCAGCATGGCTTCTTCCGGTTCGTAAATGCTGACTCCGATTTTTTCTGTCAAGCCATGCTTTTTAGCTTCAGTCAGTCCATCCATGATGCCCTGTCGTTTTATGTCGGACGCACGATGTAACAGATATCCTGCCAGTTGTTTTACCTTTAACCGATGTAAAGAACTACGAATTTCTTCCAGTACAGCGATTGGGTTATCGCCACAGTCTGGTTTCAGTTTGGAAATAAGGCGGACAGCACCGGGCATTTTCTGATGAAAAAAGCCTAAAATATCTTCTGCATTGCCGTAAACGCTGGCAGTATCAAAGGTATCGATTCCGGCGTTTTGTGCTGCCTTAAGAAGCGTAAAAGATTCCTCTTTTGTAGGCTGGCGTCCGATGGCGTTATTTACACCATACTTCATTCCTAACTGTACAGTACCTAAACACAATCTGGCCTTATGCATGGAAAGATTCCTTCTTTCAGATACTGATAATTCGAGAGAACCGGTTGTAGTATTTTAGATAATATCATCCCATTGATCCATATCTGGCAATGGTTCTCCCGTTACAAGTTTGTCGTGATTAAATCCCCAATCAAAAACTTCATTTTTCAGCAAAATATCTTCAAATTCTTTTTCAGTAATGCCAAGCACCTTTAAAAACCCATCCAAAGAAGCCGGTCGTTTGCCGTCATATCTTTCTGCCAGTTTCAAACCAGTTTCCCGATCCAATTCTCCATTCCGGATGTCAATGCATACCAGATGATTGGTACGGCCATGTCCGCGTTTAATGTATTTGCAATAATCCCGCTCTCCCTGCCAGCGGCATTCAATTTTCTCATAATCATATTCAGGAGGTATACCTTCCACATTCTGGCCTTTCCAGCCCAGTTCCCGCTTGATGGTTTCCACCTGATGTTTTGTATGCCACATAATATAGTTTCCCAGATAGATGGCTTTGATTCCAACCCGGTCCATGTCTTCTTTTGAGGGGAACTGGAACGGCATAAGGTCCCGTTTGTCAACTTCACCATTTAACAGTTTGTACATTTTGTCTGCATTGATACCGAGGTTTACGATTTCGTTAAATTTCTTTTCATCCATTTCCTCCAATTCCTGCGGGTTATGATACGCTCTGTATTCCGAAGAGGCTTCACCCCAAATTACCAAAGGAATATTAAATTTAACGGCAATTTGCATTGTGTGTGCAAATACGCCAGTATGGCAATGCCAGCAAAAATCCCCTGTTTCCTTGAGTGATGCCAACATTAATTTTCTTACGACTTTCCAGTTTGCGGTGAATTCTAAAATATCAACTCCCAGATTTTTAAATGTCCGGGTATTATTTTCCTGAACAAGAGGGCGGTAGCCCCAATGATTGAACCGTACAACAAGAGGCTTTAAACCTAATTCTTTCACTACATACCATAACTGGAAGGTGCTGTCTTTTCCTCCGCTAAATGGAATGATACAGTCATACTGTCCTTTCCCCCTGTAACGGTTTACAATTTCATCAAGAATTTTCCGGCGTTCACTCCAATCAATTTCTTCGTGTTTGACTTCTGCCTGCCGGCATACATTGCACACACCATTCTCATCAAACTGAACGGACTCAGCGCTTTCCGGTAAAATACATTTTGTACAGTAACGCATGGTTTTCATGTTATTGTATCCTCCCTTTAATATAATCATTAAATTCGCGTTTCAAAAGTCCATATCGGTAAACATCAATAACCTTGCCTTCGGAGAAAACATTTTCCCGAAGTGTGGCCTCTCTTATAAAACTGTTTTTTTCAAGCGCTTTCCAGCTGCCGATGGCAGTAGCGTAAGCTCCAGCCTCTATTTTCCGGAGTCCCAGTTCTTCAAATCCGAATTTGCAGACCAGGTTGATTGCTTCTGAAGCGATGCCTTTGTTCCAAAAACTTTTTTCTCCAATCAAATAGCTTATATCGGCATATAAATAATAGGGATGAATAGGACCAATTTTCATATTTCCAATATGTATGTTTTTGTTCCTCGCTATGATTGCAAAAAGGATGCTGTGGTTGTTATCACGCTGAGACTGGACAAAATCTTTGATACTTTCCATATCTTGTCGGCTCCAGCGGGTTTCAAGATAACGGTGAACCTCCGGATCGTTCAACCACCGCATGTAGGCTTGGGTGCAATCGGATAGTACAATCTGTCGGAGGTAACAGTTATTACCAACAATCATTTTTGATGTAATCATTAATTATGCCTCCGTTTTTCAACAGCGCTGAGGCGCTAACCTTTGTTAACTTATTCTATAAACACAATATCATTATAACACAGTAACTGTCAAATTGGTAGCATGTTTGTATATTTCATTTTTGCTCTGATATTTTAGGACGGCGGTTTTGGGAATAATACTATTGTTTATAGAATAACTAGCTATGGTTGTTACTCTATATTATGATAATATAATACGCTTCACGCTTCGTTTTAGTATATCCCATATGTTCCTATAATTATTTATAAATCATGGAGACAGTCCCGAATTGTCCCTTCAAAATGTTTTTGTAAGGATTTTCTTATATCCATACACTACACTTTCTGTCGTATTTTGTGTTATAATATTACTGTAGAAGGATAATTAACCATTGTTTCCTTAATACGAGTTTTGTGGGTATGATAAAAAATGAATTTTAATTCTTTGGCATATGCTATATTTTTACCCATAGTGTTTATAACCTATTGGGTATTGCCACATAAATATCGGTGGTTGTTGCTTTTGTTGTCCAGCTATTACTTTTATATGAGCTGGAATCCAAAATATGTTGTACTAATTTTATTGACTACTACCGTTTCCTACGTTGCGGCAATATTGATGGAAAAACAAACTAATAAAACAGCAAAGCAATCTATTTTGGCATTGACCCTGGTGGTTTGTGTTGGAGTATTATTTTTCTTTAAGTACTTTAATTTCGCAATCGCAAATGTAGCAGCTTTTTTTAATATATTTTCAATCCATATGCATCCGATTACATTAAATTTATTGCTGCCGGTAGGCATTTCTTTTTACACCTTCCAGACTCTCAGTTATGTGATTGACGTATATCAGGGTAAGGTTAAACCTGAAAAGCATTTTGGCGTTTATGCAACTTTTATTTCTTTTTTTCCGCAGTTGGTAGCTGGACCAATTGAACGTACAAACAATTTATTGCCGCAAATCACATCAAAGAAAGAGTTTGATTATGATCTGGCTATGCTGGGCGCTCGTCAGATGTTGTGGGGCTTTTTCAAGAAAATAGCTGTAGCAGATGTAGTAGCGGCTTATGTGGATGCTGCTTACAAAAATTTGCATCAGTGTACCGGGTTGGATTTATGTTTTGCAATATTTTTCTTCACGATACAAATTTACTGTGACTTTTCCGGCTATTCGGATATTGCTATTGGTACAGCTAGGTTATTTGGCATAAATCTAATGACAAACTTTGCAAGTCCCTATTTTGCTACTTCAGTCAAGGAATTTTGGAGTCGTTGGCATATTTCTTTATCAACCTGGTTTCGGGATTACGTTTATATCCCTATGGGTGGAAGCAGATGCTCTAAAATCAGGAATTATGTAAATGTTATGATTACGTTCCTGCTTAGTGGTTTATGGCACGGCGCAAACTGGACTTTTGTATTTTGGGGCGGAATTCATGGTATGGTCCAGGTTATTGAAAAAGCATTTGGCTTTGATAAAAAAGAAAAAAGTAAGATTTTCAATGTGGTGTCCTGGTTTGTTGTTTTTGTCTTTTGCAATTTAACCTGGGTCTTTTTCCGGGCAGATTCTTTTGCGGATGCCTTGTATGTAATTCAGCATGCGATACCGGGGATCGGGGGTATTGGTTCATTTGGACATATAAATATGGGCCCGGATAAAAGGTCGCTTCGTTATATTATGGCCGTTATTTTTTTAGTTGCCGTTTATGATTATGCTATGTTAAAACATGATGTAATTAATGTGCTAAAAAGCAAAAAAATCCCCTGTCTCGTGATAGAATATGTTTTGTTTTTTTTGATTATCGTAGCGTTGGTTAACGGAACAGGTTCCAACCAGTTTGTCTATTTTCAATTTTAGTATTAACAGGATAACTTTGCTATGAAACGTTTTATTAAAAACATAATTTTATTTTTTCTGCCTGTTTTCTTGTTTTGCTCAGCAACAATCCCCTTTTATCTTGCTGCTGTGAATTGCGGGGAATTTAAAGATATAGAAGAAAATATTGAAATCCAACGTAAGAATCATGATGTATTGATTGGGTTGGGCTATAATGAGCAAACGACTTACTATAAGATTGTTAATGCTAACTATTATCAGGCGGAAGTAATTGCCCTGGGAACCAGTCGTGTAATGCAGTTTAAAAAAGAATTCTTTAAAAGAAGTTTTTATAATTGTGGCGGCGCAGTTAGTTGGAATTATGATGAGTATGTTAATTTTTTGGAAAATTTAACATATAAGCCTAAAGTAATTATTTTGGGAGTAGATCAATGGGTATTCAATAATGAGTGGAATCGAAATCGTAAGAAATACTCTACGTTTACTTCTATCAAAAAAATTGACAGAAATAAAGTCTCTATGTTAAAACAAATAATAAAGGACTGGAGTCAGAACAAATGGAGTTTTTCTTCTTTGAATTTATATAAAAAAAATATAGGGTTTAACGGTTGCATAAAAGATTCTGGTTTTATGTTAGATGGAAGCTATTTTTATGGTGATATATATAGAAAGCCTGAAGAACAATCAGATTATCAATTTCGAAATTCTTTTGAAAGAATGAAAAAAGGTGATTCACCTTTTGTATGGGGACAGGAAATTGAAATTGAAACAATAAAACAGTTAACTTCATTATTAAAATATTGTGCTAAACATAACATTTATGTAATAGGATTTTTGCCGCCGTTTGCGCCAAGTGTATGTCAAAGCATGAAAGATAGCGGTAATTATAGTTATATTGATAAAATACCGTCATCTTGTAAAGAAATTTTCGATGCATATGGTTATGAGTTATATAATTTTACGAACAATGAAGGATTAACTGTTATTGATGATTATTTCGTAGATGGTTTTCATGGCAATGATATTGTGTATGGCAAGATTTTGCAAAAAATGATTGAGCACAAGTCAAGAATAGCTCCATATTTAGATATGATGAAAGTAAATTCATTAATAAACAAATCTTGATATTTCCAGGAAGAGAGGTTTTTAATGATTAGCGATTTGGTACAGAGCCTTCCTTTGGAACTATTTTTAAATAAGCCTAGAAGAATTGATAAAACAAAGGACGGTTTGTATAGGGCATATAATCTGTGGGGGGATTTAGACAAAGAATGGTTTGTGCAGTTTTTACGCTGCCATTTCCCGGATAACATAACGGTTATTAATTTTTTTGGTCCGTTCGGTTCCCCTTTTTATATTAAAAGGAAATTTGAGGGGAAAAAAGTCTTTTTTACATTAGAAGATGTTGAACATCCCTGGACGAACCGGAACTTAAAATATAGCAATTATTTGTTGAAGTATGTTGATTTGGCTATGGGCTATGGTGAAGTCAATGATAAAAAGTATTTGCGTTTCCCAATATGGATAAGAAGATCCTTCTCCCCTGAAGCAGGCGAACAGGAAATACGGAGCAGGATAAGACAAATTAATGAAACACGTTATAAGAAAACACAGGAATGCGTTTTAATTTGCGGGCATGATAAAAAGGGCACACGGGAGATGGTTTATAACGGAGTAAAAGATATTTTGGATGTTAAGATTACAGGTCGCTGGCGGAACAATACGGACGAATTGTGGACGAAGTATGGGGATGATAAAGAACTGTATATGCGCAGTTTTAAATTTAATATTTGTGCGGAAAACAACAATACAGAACATTATGTAACGGAAAAAATATTTGACGCATTTATCTCAGATTGCATCCCCCTCTATTATGGCGCTTGCAATAATCCGGAACCAGGTCTTATTAACAGGGATGCTGTTATTTTTTGGAATAAAGACGGTAGTAATAAAGAGAATAGGGAAAAGATACTGGAATTAAAAAATAACGAGAAATATTACAAAGAGTTTATTTCACAGCCTAAACTGTTGCCTGCCGCGGAAGAGTATGTCATTGACAGATTTGCCAAGTTAAAAGGGCATTTTGCGAGAATTTTGAATGAGTGACAGAATTATATGGAGGAAAGAATTGCTATGCACATAGAAAAATTATCCCTCTATGTCATTACCCTGAATGAAGAACGCCGCCTGGGAGCTGTGTTGGAATCTGCCAAAGACCTTGTGGATGAGATCGTGGTCGTTGATTCCGGCAGCACAGACCGGACAGGGGAAATTGCCCGGTCCTATGGAGCAAGGTTTTTGTTCCATGAATGGGAATCGGATGGTCCTCAGGTTAAGTGGGCGGAGGAACATTGTTCCCACAGATGGGTCATGCGACTTGATGCAGATGAAGTTGTGTCTCCTGAATTAGCGGAAGAGCTTCGCGAGATCCGGCAGAATGGGACGAAGGACGCATATCTTATACGGTTTGGCGATATGTTCCCAGGGATGAAACATGTGAATCGCTGGGTAAAACCTTTAAAGAAAATAGCTCTTTATTGCCGTGACGCGTGGACGATGAGCGGGGAGATGAGTCATGACGAAGTGGTCAAAGTCCGTCCGGATGCAACGTGTGGCAGGTGTAAAAACTTTGTCGAACATTATTCTTTCTTAAATATTCAACAAATCGTTAAAAAATATGACGCGGAATCCGTCCGTCTGGTGCGGCGCGCCATTGTCCAGGATAAGAATTACTCTGCCTGGAGGATATTGGGGGCTTCCACCCTGGAATTTCTCAAATATTTTATCTTAGGGCGCTTTTTCCTGTTAGGCTGGTGGGGTTTCATTCACTGTGCCAATCTCTGTTACCTTCGCTTCCTGAAATTCTCGAAGTACTATGAGTTCTACCATAACCCCAATGTTGACATGGCTCCCTATACTCCCTATGTTCCGCCGGAGAAATTGCCCGAATGGTATAGGAAGTCTGAAACAGCAAAAAACTCAAAATAGTAAAACACCTGGAGGCATTTATGAGTTTACAGAATACCACTTACCCTCTCGTCAGCGTAGTTGTGCCCGCCTATAATGCGGAAACACGTATCAACTATTCACTGGATTCTATCATTGCGCAGGACTACCCGAATATTGAGATTATCGTGGTAAACGACGCTTCGACCGATGCAACAGAAGATATTGCCAGACGGATACTGGAGGGCTGCGGCCGTCCTTTTACCCTGATTACCCATAAGAAGAACAGTGGAGAAACGGCTACACGTAACACAGGCATGGACGCAGCCAAAGGCGAATTCATCTGGTTCATTGACGCAGATGACATGGCTGAAAACAATCTGGTTTCCACACTTTACAATCTTATTGAAAAATACAAATGTGACGTGTCCTTCTGTGCATTAAAGGATCGGTTTGAAGACGGGCGCCCCGATATTTTACATCCTATCGAAATGGAAGGCCCTGCCGTTCGCAAAGGAGAAGATTTTCTCTGGCCGAGGGTGCTCAATAAGATTAATCCTCATGTTTGCGGAATGTTATTTCGCAAACAGTTTCTTTTAGAAACAGGTCTGCGTTTTCATGAAGGCTGTACAGCCGGCGGGGATGTGGAGTTTCAGTTGAAGGCCCTTTGCCGGGCCAGAGAGGTGGTTTTTACTTCAGACTGTCTTTATATTTATATGCATCATGCCGCAATGGGCTCCATCCGCGACAATAACAGTAAAGAAAAACACATCCGCCGTTATAGCGACAACACAGGCGCACACCAAAGAACTGCCCAATACCTGAGCGAACACGCACCCTCTGAAAAAATAAAAAGCCTGGCAGAACACTATCTCAAACCCCAGGCGCTGATCCGTCAACTCACACTTTGCGTAAAAACGGGCGACAGAGCGAAATATAATGCAATCCTTTCCGACAAAGCCACACGCAAAACGCTAAGCGAGATGAAAAAAATTACTGCCCAAAAACCGGAAGTCTATGGCAAGGCTTTCCTGTTGCTCCATTTTCCCAATTTCTATTATCGCATGAGGAACAAGTAAACAGCATACAAAAAAGACCGGTGCACCGGTCTTTTTTTGCTTACAAAGCCGTCGTTAAGACGGCTTTAATTTGCTTTCAAACAGGTAATTTAACCCATGTCTCCGGAATGGAGCCTTCTGGCATAAACTCTTTTTCAGGCACAATCCGAATGGCGTCATCATATTCATTCAGCCAGGCGCTCCACCAGGAAAAAGAGCTGTTAGCTGTAATGATATGTCTGCAATTTTTCATTAGCATGATATCGTCAATATCCGCATTGGCAGAGTTAGTTTTTACAAAATGAAACTCATTTTCATTCCCAAATTTTTCATGTATCCAGTCAAAATCTTCGGAGAACCAAAAAAACTGCGGAGCCTCTACCTGCTCTCGTATATACGCCATCGCTCTGCGGTAATAATCTTCGCTCAGCAAATAGTGAAACCGGTGGCTGCTTTGCTGAAAATCACCGCGCCGAACATGTACTGCCACAGAATTACAGCCTTTAATCTGCTCCAGCGTTTGTACAGACTGCGATTCCATTGTATAAGCAGGTTTAAACTGTTCTAATAATTCAGCTCTGTATTCCCTGAAATAACTTTCACATTGAAAATAACCTTCAAGAAATATATTGGGGGCATTTACGGTGAAAAATTCTTCCTGAAATTTATCACCCAATTGCCGGAAGTACAGCCAGTCCTCAAAGTGACAGTTCGACTTATGCAGCCTTTTGAACAGACTCTTCACCTGCTTATTGATTAAAACCTTTAAGGCAAAAGGCATTTGTTCGGGCCTGAGAATGGACTTCGCGCTCAACTTCAACTGTTTTAACCGAAAGGGTCTGTCTTTTTCTTTTTCGTTCACAAACAGTACCAACGGTTGCCGCAGGCGTTTTGACAAGGCCCAGGCTGATGCGTACTCAAACATCTGGTTTCCCAAACCGCCTGCAATTTTTATAATAATCATAGTCGATATACCCTTCTTTCTTTGAAAATACAAACGCCCATAAAAAACATTCAGTCAGGCCTTGTCCCAAAAAATTACCATTCAACAACTCACATCCAGCAATTGGGCTTTGCCATGCAGTTTTAAAGGAATGCTTTCTGCCGGAATAAAAACGCAGTCACCCTTGAAAAAGTTTAACATAAAATTTTCACCAAACATCACACCACAACCATCCGTGCAAAGTAACGCATGGAAACTGTTGCTCGCTGTTTTATAACCGGTCATCTGGCGGTAAACATCTGTATTCAGCAGCAAACGTTCCACTTGGAAATACTTGCAGCGCATTAACAACTCACTGGCACAGCCTTTTGTATATTTTAATACACGCATGGGTTGCCGGGGCGTTGCCGAAGAATAAAAATTCATCACCTGCATTGCTTTTTCTATGTGAAGTTCCCGCTGCTTTCCGTTTTTATCCACGCGATTGTAGTCATATAAACGGTAAGTCAGGTTAGAACTTTCTTGAATTTCAACAACTATCACGCCTTTGCCAATGCCATGTACCGTTCCTGCCTCCAGGTAAAATAAATCATTTTTGTGCACCGGAACATGGTTCAGGTAATTTTCAATAGTGCCCTCTGCCAAAGCCTTCCGCACCCGGTCTTTATTCATATCCTGATTAAACCCGTAAACCAGTTCCGCGTCTTTGCGGGCAGAAAGCACATACCACATTTCCGTTTTGCCCAAGCTGTTTTCGTGGCGCAACGCATAATCATCATCCGGGTGTACCTGTACCGATAAATTATGTTTGGCGTCTATTAACTTAATTATAATTGGCAGTTCCGGTTTGCCTTGCATGGTTTGTAACGGGTGTGTGCCCAAAAAATCCGGGTGCATATGCAAAACTTCCGATAAAACTTTACCCGCATTCAAACCAGAGGAAACCAAACTGGGACCGTCCTGGTGCGTGGAGCACTCCCAGGTCTCAGCTAACGGACTACAATCAATACTTTTTCCAAAATCGTCGTTCAGCCTGCTGCCGCCCCACAAATAATCTTTGGCAGCGGGTTTCAACAAGAACGGCAAATGTAAATTTTTATTCATAGCACTTTTCTTTAATAAAAAGTTTTTCCCCGTTGCAATTTCAAACCAAAAAACTATTACAGATCTAACTCATATTTCCGTTTATCACTTACGCTAATCTCGTTCCCCAACTGCACTTCAATCAGTTGCAGTTCTGTTTCCGCAATCACCGTATGCTTGCAACCGGCTTGCATGGTAATCACATCGCCTGCTTTTATCAGTTGCTCCATACCATCCACGATAGTTTTGCCACGACCAGTGATTACCGTCCATACCTCATCCCTTCTGTCATGACTGTGGTAATTCATCTTATGGCCAGGATGAATTGTCACCTTAATGGTCAAGCTGTTTTCTTCCACATCAATGACCCGGAAACTGCCCCAGCTTTTTTCCGCAAACATGATCTGCTGGTCAATGGCATCTACAAAAGGTTTAATATAACTGCTCTGCTCCTTGTCAGAAACCAAAATGCCATCCGGGGAAGCGGAAATGACAACGTCCTTCAATCCCATACCCAGCACGGGAATGCCTAATTCGTTAATCACGTGTACATTGTGGCAGTTCTCGTTCAGGCGGGCATCACCAACCACGTTTTCTTTCATGGCTTCGGTCAGGGTGTTCCAGGTACCCAGGTCTTTCCATTCGCCATTGAAACGCATTACAACAATATCCGGCTCATGTTCCACCACTGCATAGTCGAAAGAAATTTTGGTTAGGCTGTCGTACTTACTGAACAAATCCGCATAATCAGTAAAGTCAATGAGCTCATGAGCGCGCTGTAACACATAAGAAATCTTGTAAGCAAACACGCCGCAATTCCACAGGCCGCCTTGCTCAATATATTTTTCAGCAGTAGACACGTCTGGTTTTTCCTTAAAAGAAGAAACCTTCGCCACTGCATCTTTGCTTTCAGGAATAATGTAACCATATTTTTCACTGGGGTACGTGGGGTCAACACCCATAAGCACCAGATTGGCCGTGCCTTTTTGTGCCAGGTTCCACAAGTTTTTTAAAGCAATAAAGTAATCATCATTTACATAAGGATCCACAGGGCAAACTACTACAGCTTCGTCTTCCTTCACGCCTTTTACGTCGTGAAGGTAGGCAGTGGCCAGCGCAATGGCAGGGAATGTATCCCGGCGGCAGGGTTCTACGCTGATACCCACATCTTCGCCAAGCTGATTATGAATAGCAGAAACCTGCGTCTTGCTGGTGGCAATGGTTACTGTGGCATCTTTGTCCGCCTTTTTAATCTGGCGGTAGACCCGTTGCACCATAGATTCATAAGCGTCGTCGTTTGCCGTGCTGTTTTTTTGCGGCTGCGCTTTTACAGTTGTTTCATTTTTGTCTTGCCCGGTAACAAACTGCGGCTTCTTAAAAATTTTTATAAATTGTTTGCTTCTAATATCATTGCTTAACGGCCATAGCCGTTTGCCTGAACCACCAGATAACAGAATAATGTACATTTGTTCTTTCCCCGAATTTAGATTCAATCAAAACAAAGTAAAACGCTTTTTAAACTTTTACAGACTTCAGTGTATTAATCAGGTACTCAATGTTATCTCTCATCTCAATAGAATGGTTGCCGACAAAGAAACCATTGGCGTCAATATATTTTGCGTTTTGCAAATCCCCGCTAATAGAATGATCCATAAACTGCAACGCCTTTTGCTTTGCAAAGTTGCCGGCAACTACAGGTCTGACTTCAATTTCATTGGCACGCAATGCGTTGGTAAAATAATCCCGTTTACCGGCAATGCGTTCCGGCAAAATAATGGCAAAACCGAACCAGGAAGATTTTCCTACTTCCTGTTGCGTTAAAAAGTCAGTTTCTTCCGCAATCCTTTTCTTAAAATAGGCTGCATTTACCCTTCTTTGCTCTATAAACGCATCCAGTTTTTTCAATTGCTCAATGCCTACTGCTGCTTCAATTTCCAAAGGCCGTACGTTAAAACCCGGCATAATAAAATTAAAACTTTCATAGAAAGGGTCGTTTAGTTTTTTATAAATCCTGGAATCATCCGGTAAATGGCGAGTCCAGCCATGGGAACGGATAGAAAGCAGGTAATGGTACATTTCTTCATCATCGGTAAGACTTACACCGCCTTCCATAGTGCACAGATGATGAGAATAATATGTAGAGAAAGAACCAATCAGTCCAAAAGTTCCCACTGCTTTACCATTATAGGTAGCGCCCATAGACTCACAGTTATCTTCTAACAAAATCAGATTGTGTTCCTCACACAATTTTAACAGCCTGTCAAACTCATTGGGGTTCCCCAGCAAATCCACCGCCATCACCGCTTTGGTCTCTGGTGTGATGGCTGCCTCCAGGGCATCAATATCCACATTCAGAGTGGCTAAGTTAATATCTACAAACCGTAACTTTAATCCCATTTGGGAAATAGGGAAATAAGTGGTACTCCAGGACACCGCAGTCACCAGCACTTCGTCCCCTTTATGTAAACGTCCGGAATAAATCAACGCGGCTACATTCAGCAGATTGGCAGAAGAACCGGAGTTAGACATCACTGCATATTTGCAACCAAACTTTTTGGCAAAAATTTCTTCATATTGCTTTACACGTTTCCCCATGGTAAAGAAGCGGGAATCAATCACCTCATGCGCTGCAGCGATTTCTTTTGCATCCCAGGTATCGTTAGAAAGACTATACTTCATATCCAAAATCCTCCATTTCATTTATCAAAAATTTATGCTTTTTGTTCCTGCGGCAGAACAACATCCAAAAAGTAACGGTAGGTTTTTTCTAATCCCTCCCGCAACGAAACCTTTGCTGTCCAACCGGCATCACTGAGTTTGGAAACATCCAGTAATTTTTGAGGCATACCATCCGGTTTGCCGGTATCAAAAACCAACTCCGCATGATAGTCCTCTACATCCATTATCAGTTCCACCAGTTCCTTAATAGAAACATCGGAACCGGTACCAACGTTGAAGAACTCGTTGCCAGAGTACCGGTTAAACAAATAATAGCAGGCATCCGCCAGATCATCTACAAACATCAGCTCACGCCTGGCCACACCCGTACCCCACATAGGAATGGTTTTATCCCCATTCAATTTTGCATTATATACTTTGCGGATCAGGGCAGCCACCACATGGGAATTAACCGGATTAAAATTATCACCATAGCCATAAATGTTGCAGGGCATCACACTGATATAGTTGGTTCCATACTGCGTATTATAATACTGGCAAAGCTTTAAACCTGCGATTTTGGCAATGGCGTAGCCTTCATTGGTAGGTTCCAGCTTGCCATCCATCAAATATTCTTCCTTCATGGGCTGGGGAGACAGTCTTGGAAAAATACAGGAAGACGCAAGGAACAATAACTTTTTTACACCGTACTTACGGGAGCATTCAATTACATTATTCTGAATGCAAAGGTTATCGTACAAAAACTCGGCCGGCGCCCTCATATTTGCCATAATTCCGCCAACCCTGGCAGCCGCCAGTACCACATACTTCGGCTTTTCTTTGGCAAAGTAAGCATCCGTTGCAGACTGGTTCCGCATATCCAGTTCTTTGGAACGCAGGCCCACAATATTCTGAAAGCCTTCAGCCCGGAATTTTCTTTCAATCGCAGAACCAACTTGTCCACCGCGGCCCGCAATAAAAATTTTATTGTCTTTGTCCACTGTAGTTTCCCCTTCTTTACAGGCCTGCGTTTTGCAACGCTTTTTCTTTCTTTGCCAGTTTCCTGTCGTGTTCCGCCATAATGCGGATCAGTTCCTCATAACTGGTCTTTTGGGGATTCCAGCCAAGCACAGTTTTTGCCTTGGCGGGGTTGCCCCACAGGTTCTCCACATCAGTGGGCCGGAACCATTGTGGATTTACACACACAAGCATCCTGCCCGTCACATCATCAAACCCTTTTTCTTCCGGTCCTTTGCCTTCCCAACGTAACGTAATGCCGTTCACCGCAAAGGCTTTTTCCGTAAAATCGCGAACCGTGTGCTGTTCCCCGGTAGCAATTACAAAATCATCAGGTTTATCCTGCTGCAAGATCAACCACATGCATTCCACATAGTCTTTGGCGTATCCCCAGTCCCGCAGGCTGTCCAGATTGCCAAGCTCCAGATGATCCTGCAAACCTTCTGCAATACGCCCTGCAGCCAGCGTAATCTTTCTTGTTACAAAAGTCTCCCCACGCCGTTCCGATTCATGGTTAAACAAAATGCCGTTGCAAGCAAACATGTTGTAAGCTTCCCGGTACTCTTTAGTAATCCAGAAACCGTACTGTTTGGCCACAGCATAAGGTGAATAAGGATGAAACGGCGTAGTTTCACTCTGCGGCACTTCTTCTACTTTTCCATACAGTTCTGAAGTAGAAGCCTGATAAATTTTCGTTTTATCAATCAATCCTAAAATCCGCACCGCTTCCAGTACGCGCAGCGTACCCAAGGCATCCACATCTCCGGAATACTCCGGTACATCAAAAGACACATGCACATGGCTCTGGGCAGCCAGGTTATAAATCTCGTCCGGTTTAACCAAATTGATAATACGAATCAGGGAAGAAGAATCGGTAAGGTCGCCATCATGCAGTGTAATTTTTCCCAACAGGTGCTCAATGCGCCCCATATTGGAAATGGAAGAACGGCGGTGAATGCCATGCACCTCATAACCTTTTTCCAATAAAAACTCAGCCAGATAAGAACCGTCCTGGCCTGTGATTCCAGTGATCAAAGCAACTTTTTTGTTCATCTTAAGCACACCTTATCTCTTTCAGTATTTTTACTCAAACCCATTTGCAGGCTACATGCGATTTCCTCAATAACAGGCAACAAAATATAATCCCATGAATTTGCCAAAATCATTCTATCACTCATTCAAGATTCTCGCAAAATGTTCCTTCAATTTGATGAACCTTTCGATGACATACTCCTCCGCGGCAGGCAACAGTTTGGGCTGTGACATAAATTCTTTATAATAGTTCTCGTTATTCTTCAATTCCAGTATCTTTTTCCTGTTTTCTTCATTGCTTCTGTCTTTATTCCAGCAAATTACAGCGTCCCGGTTAATAAGACCCGGTTCCGGATTATTACAGGAACCATAATAAATAGGAATACAATCTGAAACAAAAGCGTCAAATATTTTTTCCGTTACATAATTTTCTGTATTGTTGTTTTCCGCACAAATATTAAATATAAAATTGCGCATATACAGTTCTTTATTGTCTCCGTATTTCGTCCACAATTCGTCCGTGTTGTTCCGCCAGCGGCCGGCCAGCTTCACGTCCAGAATGTCCTTTACCCCATTATACACAAGTTCTCTTGTTCCTCTCTTATCATGATGGTTAATCAGCACACAATCCTGGTTTTTAGCATAATGTGTATTATTGATTGTTTTGATTTTTCCCCGGATTTCCTGTGCATCTGCATCCGGTGAAAAATGCCGCAGAATCCAATAGGGAAACCGCAAATACTTTTTATCATTTACCTCGCCATAACCCATAGCGAAATCCACGTACTTCAACACATAATTGCCATAGTTTATATTCCGGTTTGTCCCGGGATGCTCCACGTCTTCTGCTGTATAAAAAACCTTTTTTCCCACAAATCGTTTTTTTATATAATAGGGAGAACCAAAGGGTCCAAAGAAATGGATTACCGTTTTATTATCGGGAAAATGGTAGCGTAAAAACCGAACAAACCAGAGATTCTCCGGTCCCTCGGACTCCCATGCCCATGCATTATATACCCTGTATAATCCATCCTTTGTCTCTTCCGTTGTTTTGGGTTTATTAAAGAATAGTTCCAAAGGAAG
>JAEEGL014270055.1_pt1 | contig 18588 bp, 18 predicted proteins | sample 9134231 | NCBI WGS metagenome assembly JAEEGL01 (sample SAMN16246548, study PRJNA631951) | gut metagenome | biome: gut microbiome; feature: rumen; material: fiber-attached | host: Bos | place: Iran: Karaj | collected 2018-10 | reverse complement strand
TCTTTTCATAATGACTTATTTTTTATTTTTATGAAATATTTTATTATTTATTCTAAATTGTATTTTTATATTGAATTTATATTAGATTTCATTTAAATAAGTTACTTATAATGATACATAAACCAAAATATGAATCATATAGCGCATAAAATTAAAAATGATTTATATGGTACAAAATATTATAATATTTTTAGTTGCATACAATTAAGTACACTTTTTGTATAAAAATATAAGTTTTTATTTTTTCATATCAAAAATATTTAATATATTTAAATTGTTGATAAGATATTTAAATTATCGATAACGTTCTTATAGGTAATGTAAATAAGTTATTATAGTTTTTTTGATAAAAAAGAAACATTTCCTTTTATCGATTGTCCGATGATGTAATTGGTAACATATCAGATTTTGGTTCTGAAAAGTCCAGGTTCGAAACCTGGTCGGACAACTAAATGAAAAAAATTCATAAATTATTTTTTTCATATGGAAAACATTTCATATATTTAAAATGTTAAAGGTAGTTTTACCAACATAACGTTTTTATAAATATTGACAAAACGCATGACAGTCAACAAGAGAGATTCTTCGAGTTTGTAGCTCATTTGGTTAGAGCATAAGTTATGGGTACTTAGAGTAATAGGTTCGATTCCTATCTAATTCATTTAAAATTTTCTCTTGGAATTTCTTCATGCTAAATATATATGATGTAGCAGCCATCGTCAGGGTTTCATCGTTTTAGTTTTTATTTTATAAAGTATTATTTAAATTAGTAACGGTTTTTCCTGCCAACCAAATTATGCTGATGATACCGGCAATAATTTTCAAGGGGTTCGAGTCAATTGACTTGAATAAGTTGGCAAATTATTTTCTCTAACGTTCCTTATTCTCTATATTATTTAGTTTTTTCCTGTTGATTGATAATTTGTTTTGAAATTAAGAAAGTCTTTTTTCAAGACTTCTTTTTTTATTTTATAAATTTTTCATATATTTAAAATATATTAAAACATATATTATAATTCTAAAAACTAATTTTATTATTAACTTTAAATTTAAAATTTATGATTGAAACAAACAACATTAAGATGAACACACTGCTTGCTAAAGCAGATCATTCTCAAGCGGTATTTAACAAAGAAACAGCCGTTTATACAACTTTATTCCGTAACAAGCAGGGCATGTTTCGTGGTGAAAGAAAAACTTATTCTCCGAGAGAAGGGTACCCTGAAGACCCAACCAAACAAGGCGTAACAGCGGTTCAAAGCACTGTTGATGAACAATTTGACTGGTTTACAAAGGAAGTGGCTAAAACTTATTTAGAAGAACAATTTGCTATCGAGGCTACTAATTCTTTAGGTGCAAAAAAGGTTCCGCTTATCGTTGATGGTATAAATTTTGGTGAACTTACAGCTCTTGACCTTATGCGTCTTAAGAGTATTTTAACATCTCCTAATTTGGAATCCATGTATGACAACATTCCTGTGCGTTCAGATTCTGAAATTTGGATTAAAGCAGAAGATGATTATACTAATCGTGCGGTTTATTGTACACCTATGCAAAAAGGTGTTACTCGTACCACCGAATCAGAAGAGGTTATCCTTCGTGACCCTAATTTAGATCCAGCACATTTACCCGCTAACTATAATGCCAAAACTACTATCAAGAAAAAGACTGTAGAAATAGGTGATTATACTATGCAAAAGTTTAGTGGTGAATGGACACAAACACAAAGAGCACATTTACTTGCTCGTAAGAGTAGATTACTTAACGCTGTTATTGCAGCCCTTAAGGAAGTTAATGATGTTGAGGTTGCCCCAATTAACCTCAATGTTGATGCTATGTTATATTATTTACATAAAGGTTAAAAAACCATATTCATATATAATATCTTATAAAGGACAGTAATACTGTCCTTTTTTATTTTTTAAAAATAAATATAAAAATTAAGAATTAATATATTACATATGATAAGAGATGAAGAAAAAAGAATGATTGGTAAAAGAATTCGCATAATTGAACTTGCTGGTGAAAACGATTTTTTAAACAGCAAGTATAGTGGTAGAGAGGGTATCATAGCATCGATAGATGATATGGGTCAATATCATGTTATATGGGATGGTACTGATAGAATAAGCGGCTTAGCTATTAACCCGCAAGAAGATGATTATGAAATAATAAATTTTCTGGAAGAAAGTTTAAGACTAAGACGTAATCATTTTAGACGTAATCGTTTAAATGAATCTTTTGTAGATAAAACATTAAGTACTGAAATTAGAAAACATGGTGGTCTTGATAATAAATATTATTCAAAAACAAGAGATGCCAGAACACAAACTACATGGTATGAAATAAGTAAAAATGCAAAATATACATCTTACATACCTGAGGATGATTTAAATAAAATATTATATCAATATCATTTGAATCCTTATTTTAATTTTTATGAACAAGTTTTATTATGTAATGATGGGGGTGCCATTGTAATAAAGCATGATATTGAAATGAATCATGATGAAAATGATATGTATGGTAATCTGAAAGCAATTAAACGAAATAAATATTTTGGAGATACATATATGAAGGATACAAAGAATTCAAATGTAGATAAATATAGTCTTTGGAAAGCATCTGATTCTAGTGATCAACAAATTATGAGAAGAACAAAACACATTAGTGATAACGAACAATCAAGAATTAAAAAATAACTATTTATATGAATCGCACAGTTCCGAACTCCACAGTTCGGAACTCCACGGTTTTCAACCCTATAGTTTAGAATTGTGCTTTTTTAATTAAAAACTTAACATTAATAATATGAGAATAAAAGATATTATAGCTCAAAGAAAAAATGATGTAGGTAGAAGAATTCGTCTTATTGATATAGCCAATCCTGAAAATGATCTGCAAATGAAAAGACTTATAGGTCAGACTGGTACTATTGAATATGTAGATGACGCCGGTAATTATTATGTGGATTGGGATAATGTATCAAGTAATCTTTCGGTATTAATTGAAGATACAGTAGAATTTCTTGATGAATATGAAGATGGTGAATATGAAGATAAAATTGATGAACGTTATGATAGGGGTTTTACCACATATAAAAATAGACACACATTAAGAAAAACAAAAAGAAATACCATAAACGAATCAATATATAGTAATGATGATATAGATTTTGTTGCAAAAAATGTTGCGAGACATCTTGGTATGGGATGTGATGTTTCTTTATCAAGAGAAACTTATAATGATTTTATTGAATTATTAAATAATGAAGAGACACGTGATAAATTAATAAAAATGATGAATATTTATTATGATCAGTTTTTCCTTTAAATTAGTTTCCTTTAAATTACTCAACAAAACATCTACATTTAGTAAGATTAAAAAAGTAAAAGGCAATTATACAAGGTGAATAGATATACATCAGATTATAAACGCAATTAACACAATGGAAGATTATCTCCAAATGAACACAAATACTTATATTTAAAAATTTTTAAAAATATTTTTCCAATTTCAATATTTTTCATATATTTAAAATGTAAAAATATTGTTCTTTGAAAGTTTTGATTTAAAATATTGACTGAAGCTTTAGCCTTAGCATAAGCGTTATAAAAATCCTAGATGTTTTAGCGTTAGCTTTGTGTCAAGAGCTTTACGGTCAGCATTATTGTAAGATACCAGGTGTTAATTAGTATATGTAAGATACTCATTCTGTTATTCACAGGTTCGAATCCTGTAGTCCCCTCTAATATCTTTATAATTAGGGGACTTGTCGAAGTGGTCTATCGAGATAGAATTAAAAAGCCTTAATTTAAGTCACTTGAACGTAATCTTACAAATTAAGTTTGGTACACGGAATAGTGACAAACTTTTAAGGGGTGGCGGAATGGTAGACGCACAAGACTAGTAATCTTGCACATACTAAAAATCAATGTTTTCAGGTTCGAGTCCTGACCCCTTGCTATAATCTGATAGTAAGAATATGCCATACTTCGATTTTGCTGGTTCGAGTCCAGTTTCGCATTTTTTTGCGAATAGGGAAATGGTAAACCCATTCATACTGCAAATATGAACAATCACATATGATGTTTTTAGGCATATCAATTTTCTTCAGATTTTTTTGATTCGGTGATGCAATTGGTAGACATTGAAATAATATTGCAGATATTCTAGGCAAAGCATGTTTTGGAGGTTCGAATCCTTCCCGAATCACATTTAAAATATTATCAAAATAATGATTGTACTGAAGAATCAGACACGATTCAAGAACTTTGCATATCTTCTATAAATAATGGGTGTGGTAGATTTATACACATAAAAACAGATGAGTGGTCAATAGATAACCCGAACGACTTAATAAAAATTATTAAAGATTTTTATAAAAAGGCAGATATTGAAATAGAAGAAGATAATCCTAATATAAGTTGTGAAAAAAATAAGTAAAAGCAAAGGAAAACACTAAGAAAAGAAAGGCGAATAAAAATGGATAAGAATTTAAAATATAAGGCAATTGACATAATGAAACAATTGTTGGATTATGCAAAACAACTTCCAGGTTTTTGGGTTGAGTTTGATATCATCGCTGATAATAAATTTATCGAAGAATATATAATCACTCATGCCGATAGAGAAGACTAGGAAGGAAATCATTTAACGGATGATGAAATTCAAAATAACATATATGAAGCAATAAAAAGGTTTCATAATAGCAAAGGGTATAGTAATCTTGGTGTTTCCACTTTAACGATGAGAAAAATATTCACGTTGCAAAGCATTTCGTATGATACTGTTTATGAAATCGTTAGTGGAAACTGTAAAGATATGCCAAACGAATATAAATTTATCGGTGAATTGAAATTAGTTGAATTTAGTTAATTATGATAATATCTCATAATGTGTAAATATCAATTTCTATTCTTATTTGCAAATATAAAAAATTATTTATATTTTGTCAATAATTTTCCATAAATTTAGTTAAACTATTAAGTACACTTTAGTCTAATCTGCTCTTTAATTCTGTTGCCTACTTCTTCTACTGTAGCCAACTGCAAATCTCTCAAAACTTCATAATCACCGCCGCCATAAGCGAACTTGTTTGTAATGCGTGAAACATCCTTCAAATCATAGATAGCCTCAACAATGTCATCTCTGTTTTCATTTTCAAGTATGTCTACCCATTCATCGTTTATAGTTTGTTCCCAAACGTCTACCATTTTATTTGGTATATAGTATTTTTCAACAAGCTTTTTAAGTTCATACGGTTCCCGAGTAAGCTTATCAATCTCACGATTGGCACGCTGATAAACGGTGCTATGCATATTATAGGTGACTATATCATAGAAGTCTTGGAAATCGAAACCGTCACACTGATCCAAGTCTGTAGCGTTTACAAAATCTTCCACAGATACATCGTTTGCCATAATATAATCTGCAAAAATGTTTACAGCCTGCTTGAAACTTTCATTATTGCTTTTGGCCCATGAAATTACTTGTGAATCTGATTCTAATAACATTCCTTTAACCACCTTTTTGACAATCTTCCTTACAAGGCTGTTAAATTGACTTTCATTAAGTCTGATTTGTTTTCTATTCATATTTTTTAAAAATATAATTTTATTTTTTTCAACAATATTGTCCGCTCTTGTTTCATTTTCAGTTATCTTATTGTTTATTTCTTTGTTTTCAGATGTTTTGTCTGTCCATAAATAATCGGGATATGATAAATAATCCGCTATTGTTCTAAGCATAGTCTCTAATACTTTTATATTATAATCTGTTCCAATAATCCCTTGTGTAAGAATACGAACATTCCCAACTTTCTGATTAGTTTTTATTGCATCATCAGATTCTTCTTTCGGGTTTTTTTGGATAAGTACAATTTGATATAGATACTGAACTCTGTTATTTGATTTTAAAAGTGCGGATTTTTTTGTTTCATAATGGTCAGAAATCCGAATCTCTATTATATCCTTTTCATTTAATGATAAGTAATCACGATAATGACTTCCATTTGACCCACGTTTTTTTAGACCCAATATCTTATCAAGAAAAGAAATATCAGCCTTTCGAAAATTTTTATAAATATCCTGTAATAGTTTAACATTATTAATACATTCATTTATATTATCTATAGCAGTTCGCGTGTCAGAAAGAATATTTTCAAATTCTTTTTTTGCATCAGATTTATTGGCTTTTTTCCTATTTTTAACCGAGATTATATCTTTATGAATTTGCTCATTATTGATAAAACTTTTCATTAATAATATTTTTATTTTTTTATTTATTAATATTTTGCTTTTATCTACTTTTTTCAATTAAATATTATTGGCAATAGCAAACATTAAAAATTTGATTGTATGAATGTTTAACAATTCTTTGGTCAACATGTATGTGATTTTTTAAAATTTTTACTTGGCTTGTGCCATCAAGTATATAAATTATTATATTTAAATAGTATATCAATCTGATATCATTTTGATATCAGATTGATATTTTTTTAAAATATTTTTTAATTTTTTTTAAAAATTTTTGTACATGAAATTTTAAAAGTCATAAAAATTAACTATTAATTGATATATTAAAAATTTTAAAAATTTTATCTTATTTTTTATATTTTTAATGTTTTCTAAACTATAATTGTTAATATGTGATAAGAATTGTTTTATTCTAATATTGTTACGGATATTCAGAGTGTTTTATGAAAAACCGAATGGTTTGATAAATGTGTAAATATAATGAATTACAGGAATATAAGAAGCCATTTGGGGGAATGAAATATGGCCATTTGGGGGAATGGGTTGATGCGGGTGAAAAAAGATTAGAAATTAGATTGGGGTGGATTGAATTAGATTGAATTAGATTGGATCGGGTTAAGTGCCAAGGAGACAAGGGATTAAATCCCTGTGAAAACAAGCATTTTCAAGTGTTTCCAAATACCCCCTCAGACAGCGTAAAAAAACACCATTTAAAAACATAGGTCAGACAAAGGTTTCCACACCTTAGTCATTTTAAAAATATGACATCAAAATCGATTTTGAAATGGACAAAACCTTTGACATTTAGAAATTCCATTATTTAATATAATAAGAAAAGAATTCTTATATGCCATGATGTCTAATGATAAAATTTATTTAATGGTGATTAAATTAATCACCATTTTATCTTTAAAATGTATATTCATATAATTAATTAAAATTTTCATAATGCAAAGATATATAAAAAATCAATACAAATTCTTCCCAGCTAATGACCTGGCTAAGTTCTAATAGAACTTTTCATTGGAGATTTCATCAGATACACATCGAATATATGAGTTGCTAATCAGAAGTTGCACTACCATCTGCATCTATTCGAGTTACCTGGCTAAGTTCTAATAGAACTTTTCACTGGAGACTAGCTAGACATATCCAGGAGTTTCAGAACTTTCCCCACCAACATCTATTCGAGACGAGTTTGTTTTCATCGAAGAAAGTAGCAAAATTGTATATGTTATAAAATGTTAAAGTCATGGGAACTCCTTGAAGCAGAACTGATATAAAATTTTATAAATGTTCTGATAGAACTTTTAACCGTGTAAATAACTCGTCGAAGACTTTTCTTCGGAAGGGAACCGAGACTCCAAATAGTATATAAAATAAAAAAATTGCATATGTTATAAAATGTTAAAGTTATGACAAACTCTCTTGCTTGGTGTTAAGCGTTGTCTTGCGTATGGTCGGTCCCGTGTTCAAAGTTCTAATAGAACTTTTTCCATCTCCGGTAAGTCTTGTCTTGTGCTAACTAAAAAATAAAAAAGGTGGTTCACCTTGCAGCAAACCACCAAAAACAAACCATCAATAAGTATCAACTATATTCCAAAATAGTCACATAACCTCAAAAAACATTATCATCTAAGTCCAAATCATTACATTCATTATAAAAATTTATAGTTCCAAAAAACATAGTAATTTATAGAAAATCACCATGCATTTCATTTCTTTCTTGCTTCAATGTCATCCATAGTTGGGTAGTCTACAAGCGTAAATTCGGTAGTACTGCTACCTATTATATATTATTTATCTTAATTATTTTACTAAAATATTAAGTTTTGTTTAAATATTTATTTAACTGTTAAATACACTATTTTAATTTAACGTTACAAAGATAAGCAAAAAATCAATACAAAGACTGACCCATGTAAAACAGTTAAAGTTCTATCAGAACATTTGAATTCCAAAACTCGAAACCTTATAGTGGTGAAATAAAAACACCAACATAGTTTCACTGATTAAAAATGTTCCACATGGAACATATGTAAAAATTCTTTTTTAATATAAAATGTTCCACGTGGAACATTAAGATAAGTACCTCAATCTGTGAGGATTAAAACAAAGTTCTATTAGAACATTGCTAGACTCCTGCCGGTTTCCCGCCAGTCTCTTGCCAGTTTCTTGCCAGTACAAAGTTCTATCAGAACATTTGAATTCCAAACTCGAAATAAGTTAAGTGCATCAACCTGTTAAGTTAAGTACCTCAATCTGTGAGGATTAAAACAAAGTTCTATTAGAACATTTATCGCTCACCCGCTTCCATTCGGCTTCAACTATTATAAAATAAAAAAGGATAGAGAAAATTCCCTATCCTTTAAAAATACAAAAAATTTATCTTATTATAAATTTCCCCACTCAGCAAATGAGTAAAAATTGCCGTCTGATGATATAATTATGTGGTCTATAACTTTTATTTGTAGAATATCCCCGCCCTGCACTAATTTTTTTGTTAATTCTTTGTCTTCTTTTGAAGGTGTTGTATTCCCGCTTGGATGATTATGGCTTATTACTATACAAGACGCAAGACATTTTAAAGCCGCTGCAAAAACTATTTTTGGGTCAATGATGCAACATGCCACACCACCCGATGATACCTGCATGTAGCCCTTAACCTCTAAATTTCGGTTTAAGAAAACAACATATGCCGATTCGAAAACATCAATGGTGTCTTTATCAAACACCGTGTTCAACAAAAATTCTTTTGTCTCCGATGCGTTAATTAATTTTATTTTCGGTTCAGAATCAGAAACAATTGATTTTTTTGTGACTAATTTATATTCTTTCATAATTGATAGTGTTTAGGTTTGTACTTGAATTAATTTAACGTTACAAAGATAAGCAAAAAAATGATACGAAGAGCCAACCCGTATAAAACAATTAAAGTTCTAATAGAACATTTTCCTGATGCACTTGTGATCTTCTGTCAACTATTGTGTTATCTATAAAATAAAAATTTATATATGTTATAAAATGTTAAAAATGTAATGAATACTATAATACCCCCGTGAGTCATGGATCGGGTCATAGCTAAAATGTTCTAATAGAACTTTTGATGACAAAAGATCTATATCTTTCCTTGTTCGGGATGTTCCAAAGATCGGGATGAGCTGAAATGTTCTAATAGAACATCGGCATTTTATTTCAGGTTATCTGTAATATAAAAATTTTATATATTTTTGCATTGTAATTTTAAAAAAGAATAAAAATGTTTAGCATCAAATAAAATCAAAGAACAATGAAAAGAGGAGAATTTAACAATATTGATGAATTACTTAAAGAATTAAATCTAATTCCTGGAACAAGATTATCAATTGGAGGTGAAACAAATTACTTTGAATGTTGTCACTTTGACATTAAACCAAACATTAATTATTTTCCATTTAAAGAAGGATGGATAACAGACATTAATGTCTATTTTGGAGAAAATGACAATGGAGATTCAATAATAATTAATGATTTCTCAATTAATTTAAAAATTAAAAATTGTGGTTTCAATTATCCTTCAATGATTGTGGATAAATCGTGGTTTGATAAAAATGTAAGTAAGATTCATATATGGAGTTGTAAAGACTAAGAAAACAATGACAAGAGAAAAAGAAATAACTCAAGCAGCAGAATCAGAATATTTTGTTATTAAACCAGAGGAATTTGCTTGGATACATGGTGCTGAATTGGCTGACCAAAAAACCAAAGAAAGGGCTTTGGAATAGCGAGAAAGTGTGTGAAATATTACACGAAATAATAAATATCGATACCATAGTTCAGTATCTTATTTCGATGATGAGAATATTTACAAGCAAGTTTCCAAGCAAGATTCTTCAAAGGAAATAAATTTAACACATAATGAAAATGATTTCATATGTGAAAAATTATACAATTTAATTATATATATTGACAAGTTAATATTCCTTAAAAAATAAAGTTTTTAGTTTTAATAATTATTTTAGTTGTGCAGGGTGACAGTCACCCTTTTTTTATTTTTATAAAATAAGAGATATGTACAGCAAATACACTCAGCTTACTTATAACTAAGAATGTTCTGATAGAACTTTGATACAGACAGTCATTCCCTCAGTTATACCATAGTTTTAATTATTCACATATGCAAATAAGAACTAAAATATAACTTAATAAATTACTCATATAATATTGATAATATAATAATAAAAAATATATGAAATAATTTCCAAAAAATTTTTAATATTTTTATCACAAATATAAGTGAAAAATATATGGAATATTTTTCTATAATATTTCCTGAAAATTATATTTGATACAGTACAAAGTTCTAATAGAACAATAACAGCTTCGACGAGACTCGACGAGTAATACAAAAAATTACAAAATAAAAAAGGGCAGGCATTAATGCCCACCCTACTGATACTCTACCAACTTATAAATTATAACAAACTATATCCTATGTTGTTTTTATCGCAAGAAATTTTTGCAAAGTTTTTTAAGTTGCTAATTAATTGATTCAAATTTTTAATGAAATGATAACCTAAATCATTTTTACTCACTATGCAAATGTCGTTGGTCTCAACGGCTTCTTCTAATTTGATTCGTAATTTTAATCTATCCTCCTCATTGCTTTGGTAATATGGATGTTCTAAACACATAAATTGAATAAAGGTATCTACATCAGATAAATTATTTAATTTAACAAGCACTATGTTTTCATCTCCAAAGCCGCCCATTAATTCCCATGCATTTTTTTCATTTGAAATAATTAGTTTTTGAAATCTATCCTTTAAAATGCAATACGCTGATTTTTCATAGATTTCGCATTGTGATTCCGTTTCAAAAATTGTGCCGTCAACGGCTTCGTATTTTTCAACATTGTTTAACACTTCTACTTTAATCTTTTTCATTTTTTTAATTTTTTAGGTTATACTATTTTAATTTAACGTTACAAAGATAAGCAAAAAACTAATATAAAGACCGACCCGCGCAAAACAGTTAAAGTTCTAATAGAACTTTTTTCCTAGTGCATCTCCGGTACACCTTTGACTATACACCTTTGGCTATTGTGTTAACTAAAATAAAAAAGGGTGGCTCGTTTGAGCCACCCGCAAACAACACAACAAACCGATTACGGAGATTATATTAATTATATTTTAGCCCACTCGGCAAACGAATAATAATTGCCATTAGGTGCCAAGATAATATGGTCAAGAACTTTAATATCCAAGAGTTCACCACCTTTTTTTATTTTATTAGTTATATTAATGTCTTCGTTCGAAGGTGTTGTATTCCCGCTTGGATGATTGTGACTTATAACTATACAAGACGCAAGACATTTTAAAGCCGCTGCAAATAAAAGTCTGACATCTATTATTGTCATACTTATACCCCCCGAAGAGAGTTTCATGTATCCTTTAACCTGCATATTGTTATTAAAAAATATTACATATGCGCTCTCGAAAATTTCGAGAGATTCTTTGTCGAAAACCTCATTAATTAGAAAATTCGCAATTTCTGTCGAATTTGATAATTTTATATTTTCTTCTAAAACAGAAGACTTTGCAGACTTTACCGCAACCAATTTATATTCTCTTGGCTTCATAGTTGATAGTTTAGGTTTGTACTTGAATTAATTTAACGTTACAAAGATAAGCAAAAAATCAATGCATTAGTCGACCGGTGCAAAACGATTAAAGTTCTAATAGAACATTACCAGTCCCCAGCCAGTCCTCCTGCTAGACTCCTCCCAGCTTAATGTTCTATTAGAACATTGCCAGACTTTTGTCAGCTGCCGCCTGCTTCCATTCGGCTTTAACTATTATAAAATAAAAAAGGTGAGTTCTTTTGGACTCACCTTTTGTTGAATTAATTTATTATAGTGTATTTAACAGTTAAATAAATATTTAAACAAAACTTAATATTTTAGTAAAATAATTAAGATAAATAATATATAATAGGTAGTGGTAGGTTGAAGCAAGAAGTTAATAAAGCATGAAGTTCAATTTTGTGTAAGTTTTAACATACTGTCATTCAAAATTATTAATTCTAATCTCTTCATCATATGCCTGCTTTATTTGTTCATCAGACATATTTTCAAAATCGTTCCAATCCCACCCACATTGCTTTTCCAAGAAATATTTCATATCATAGACATCGGGTTCAACTTCGGTTACCTCTACATTATCATCGGGTACCAAGTTATCAAGTAATTGACCCATGTCATATTCTGTCTGCTCTGCAAGTTGAATCGCTTCATCCTTGCTATCTGCTTCTACCTCCACATCTACATATGTAGAGAGTGATATTCTTACATTGTAAATCTTTTTCATAATTTTAATTTTTTAGGTTATACATTATTTTAATTTAACGTTACAAAGATAAGCAAAAAAATGATACGAAGAGCGATCTGTGTGAAATAGTTAAAGTTCTAATAGAACTTTTTCCTAGTGCATCTCTGGTAAGTCTTGTCTTGTTCTAACTAAAAATAAAAAAGGTGATTTGCCATAACAGCAAACCACCTAAAAAACAAACCAGCAAAAAATATCAAAGTATCAACTATTTTCTACGATATCCTTTATAAAATTATAAATTTTATTTTCATCTTTTTCCATATAGTATTCCTTTGTAAATTCGTGCAATATTTTTGTAACACGAATCGCTTTGGATGCATAATGATTCTCAAAATATGGATTGCTATGCTCGCTACCCCTAAAAAAAGGTGTACCAGCAGGAATAACACATTTACATAATGTTACATTTAAAACATTTGGAAATGTATAATATGGATATCCTAATTGTTTAACTACATCTAAAACATTTGGAAATGTATAATATGGATATCCTAATTGTTTAACTACATCGGCACGAAGAGTACGTTCCGTTCTTTCTAATACAAGCCAACCAAACACTTCAATATTAGATATCAAATCTAATATCGACATATCATAATCAAATGTATGTATGAATCCTTCTTTTATTCTTGCATAATTTCCATACTTATTAACATCATAATTATATTCTGGCTCAATAAGGGTTTTTCCTGAAAGCATATCAGGTGTTATACGCATATTGGCATAAGGAGTTAAATACACCTTTTGGTGGTTAGCATCTTCTACAACCTCCAAAATCTTCAAGCAAAGTATGTCTTTATCTGATACCTGCGGTTCATTTTCTTTTGAATACATGCACATAATTTTTTATTTTTTAATTCAACAATGTAAAATTTTAATTTAACGTTACAAAGATAAGCAAAAAATCAATACGGACACCAACCTGTGTAAAACAGTTAAAGTTCTAATAGAACATTTTCCTGATGCATCCTGATGCATCTCGTGAACGTCTCATGACTATTATGCTAACTAAAAATAAAAAAGGTGGTTCACTTTGCAGCAAACCACCTAAAAACAAACCAGCAAAACTCAACTAATAAGAAGTCTCAAATTCCAATCTCAAATTCTAAAAAATTTTCATATCCAAAATATTTACATATTTTTAAAAATGATTCAGTACTTATTCCACATTCTTCAAATAAATCAAGAATATCTAATTTTTTAGAAAGTGTGTCGTTATTTATTATTCTTATAATAATTAAATTAAGTCCTAAAATATCTTCAATATGTAAATATTTTATATTTCGTACAAACTCTTCATGATTTACAATACAAGATATATAATATTCCTCGTTTTTATATTTAAGATATTGTACATCCATTCTATAACCGATTGTGGTTATAATAGGTTGATTTAGATTATCAAATTTAATTATACCGCCATTTATTGTAATTAATTTTTTTAACATATTAATATACTTCTCTTTTCTTTGATTTGTTGAATTTCATTTTCTAATTCTTTAATTTTTTCTTCCATGATTTTTAAGTTTTAAGTTTATACTATTTTAATTTAACGTTACAAAGATAAGCAAAAAATCAATACGAAGAGCCGACCGGTGCAAAACAGTTAAAGTTCTAATAGAACATTTTCCTGATGCATCCTGATCCACTCGTGGTCTTGTTATCAACTTGTGTTATCTAAAAAATAAAAATTTATATATGTTATAAAATGTTAAAAATGTAATGGGTAATATAATACCCCCGTGAGCCATGGATCTGGATGAGTCATCAAATGTTCTAATAGAACTTTTTTCTGGCAGATCTGTGATCTTTCGCTAACAGATCTAGGACCCTTGGATCCGAATAAGGGTAAAATGTTCTAATAGAACTTTAACGGTTAATTGCTTCAAAATCAGTGAATTAATTCCCAAAAATTAAAATGTTAATATATTAAAATTTTAACAATTCACATTCATTTATAATCCTACAAAATCATTATGTAAATTTTTGTTAAAGAAATTTTATAGTGTTTTCTTATGTGAATATTTTACTACCAATTCGTTTTCTAAAATTTTATTAAAAAATTGGTAACTTTATAAACCCAACATACATATTGGAGTCAAAAATTAAAAATAAGGTTATTTTTAGCCTGTTTTAGACACGAAAACTATTTAGTTAATAAAATATATCACTTTAATATAAAAACCTTTCTATGGTCAAAAAAATGCCTAAATATAATTTTAAATACTATATCCTGATAGATTATTTAATTTTTAACAGTTAAATCCGGTTATTTTTAGAAGCACAAATATATGTATGAGTATAGATATAGGTTTTATGAATTCAAAAGATTTACTTACGGCTTGCAATTTATAAAGATTACATACCAGGTTTTGTATAATGATATTCTGTTATAAGGTTTTTAAATTTGTGCTTACGCGCGCGTGCGCGCATGCACGTACACGTATATGTTAAATATTATAATATTATATTATATAGTTTTATATATTATATCAATTTATATTATATAAGTTTATATAAATTTATATATTATAATATTATATTATACGATAACCCCCTTAAGGGGGTTATCTAACCTAGTAAATATATAAACTAGTATAATATAATCTAGTAACTAGTATAATATATAAACTAGTATAATATAATCTAGTAACTAGTATAATATATAAACTATTATAATATTATAATATAAACTAATATAAAAATATAATATTATAATATTTAACATATACGTGCGCGTATGCGCGCGCGTGAGGAAATTACCTGAGTAAGTATTATAATCAATTTAAAATATTTTCCGAAATATATTTGTATTCATTTTTAAATTCAAAAATTATTTTCAAAATTTTTTGGTTATTTAAATAATATAATTAACAAATTATCTATATCCATATACAAATTATTTTTCAAAATTTTTTTCAAAAATTAATTGATATTTTTATCTAAAATTTTCTAAGAATTTTTTTCAGAATTTCACATAATATTTTATAGAAAAATCCTATCAAGATATGTTTGAATATCCGATAGGATTTTATTAATAAAATAATTGTATTATAATATATTTAGACTTTATAACGCCATTTATATCCACCAGCGGAATTATATCCACCCTTGCTGATTTTTTCTGTTATTATACCTGCGGCTTTTTGACAGCACATGCATATTGATCCGTTATTAACACCAACTGCTTTTGCAGCATCCCTGACAGAGTCATATTCTGCTACCACAACACCAGTTTTTTTATTAATTTGCTGTACCTTTTTCTTCAGGGATTCTGCATACAGGTTTTTGCTGTCATCAGAACCTTTTGGATAAATTTTTATATACTTATCCAAGAATTCATTTATCATTTTTATACGTTCTTCTATGGATTTATGTATAATAATACAATGATATTCGGATAATTTAATGTTGAATTTATTTTTGCCTTTTTCGGACATTAGTTCGTGTCTTGACAAGATGTAGTTTTTTGTTTCGGAGTCAAATGCATTTGTGAATTTTTCGATTAATCTACTCATAGGTTTTAATTTTTAGAATGCTTATAAACTGTTTTTAAATTAAATTATTTTTATTCCATAAATTTTGAATAATTTCGTCAATTTTATTATTCTGATATTCCTCCAAGGTAAACTCATGTATTATTTTATTAATCCAGATTGCCTTAGCAGCCGTGTTATCCCATATATGTTTTTTTACTGATTCTGTGTTAATCCCTCCCCTGTAAAATTCAGTATTAGCAGGAATTATACACTGGCACAATACCACACTTTTAACTATTGGATTCGATTCGGATGTTTTAGTATGTATAATATTATAAAACGGTTCGTCCTTTCCAAGATATTCACACTGATTTTTGATATACATTATTAAATCATTCAAATCAATCGTATCATTATAGACATGTATATAGCCTTTTGAAATCAAAATGTAAGATTCAGGATTAGGATTATAGATATCATGTATAGAATAATGTGTATGATCATATACATAAGATATTTGTCCTTCGTCTTCAGGTTTTAAAAGTTCCTTTCCTTCTAAGATGGATGGAGACAATTCTTTGTAATAAAACGGGGTTACGTATTTTTCTTCCCCATTTTCAAACTGAATCTTAATAAGAAGCTTTGTGCAACTTATATCTTTATTACTTTTTTCCGGATATATTGACACTAAACACATAATAATATAATATTTTATTTTACGCTGCAAAGATATACAAAATTTTTAAAATAAAGATTGCTTGGAAAAATTTTTTTAAAATTTTTTATTTGATTAAAATTTACGTTGCAAAGATAAGTAAAATTTTAAAACAGATCACGTCCTGTTGAAAAAAACTTAAAGTTCTAATAGAACATTTTATTTTGAGATTTCACGGGGGATAAAACATTACGGGGATAAAAATAAAAAAAGGCAGACAAGAAGTCCGCCTTTTTAAAAAATCATTGTTAAATTAACTTAGTAGTTCCGAAGAATTAAATATAGTCAAAAGTAGTCACAGTATGTTAAAACTTACACAAAGTTAAACTTCATGCTTTATTAACTTCTTGCTTCAACCTACCACTACTTTTTAGTGCATTGTTTCCAAGTCTGTCATCCACAGTTGGGTAGTCTACAAGCGTAAATTCGGTAGTACTGCTACCTATTATATATTATTTATCTTAATTATTTTACTAAAATATTAAGTTTTGTTTAAATATTTATTTTACTAATGAATACACTACTTTCTATACATTCACTTCCTACATTTTGTAGGTTTCTTCGAAACGATAACAATACTTCCTTCACTTTTTCACGTTTAAGTTTCTTAGGTTCAAAAGCACCATTATCCAATTGTTTTAAGAGCAAATCTCGTAACACGGTTACAAGCACTCTGTTCCTTATATTTTTTGCAGCGTTTGTTGCTAATCTTTTTATATTCATCTTACTTTTTATATATAAATATCTATTAATTTGAAAAGTTTAATTATTCACGATTATTTTTGATTATTATTTTATCTACTGATAATTTCCCTAATTCTGTTCAAATCATGCTCTTCTATAGGATAGTAAAACCATCTTTCTCCATATATGCCCTCTTGACCATTAAATGTATCCCTCAAGAGATTATGTTCTTCTAACCACGCACATTCACGGTCATACCAATTTAATTCAGGTTTGTAATCATCAGGCATTTTTTTAACAATTTCTTCCTGCTTGGGAGTTCCCGTATGTATATCATTGTTTCCATATTTTTGCCATAATTTTGTTATTTCAAGATAGAGATTCCTATTATCCGTTATCTTGTTTATGATATCACTATCATCAAGACACTGTCCACAACACAAAATATCCGTACGTTTACTATTATACACATCACAAACAACCGTAAATACTGGACCTTGTGGTGATTTGTTATCATATAATGTAACCGTTAACTTAACAAGGTTTTCCTTTCTTCCACAATTGTTGTAATCAATTTTGCCAAAAGATAAGACTTTTATTGTCTTTTTTTCTGTCTTCATAATTTTTTTGTTTTAAAATTTTATACTAATGAAATTTAACGATGCAAAGATAATTGAATTTTTTATATCCTGAAAAGTTTTTTGAAAACAATTGAAGTTCTATTAGAACATTTGATTTTATAAACATAATGTGATTTATATTACTTATGAAAATTATTTTGCTAAATGTTTTAAAACACTATATAAAATTTTATAAATGTTCTAATAGAACTTCAACATTTTCAATGTATTGTGTTTTATTATCTTATTACAAAAAATAAAAAAGTCAGATTGAAAAAAATCAACCTGACTTTAAAAAACAAATTATGAAAGACAAAAAATTACATAGTTCCGAAAAACATAGTAATTTATAGAAAATCACCATGCAATTCATTTTTTTTCTTGTTTCAACCTATCACTACTTTTTAGTTCCTTATTTCTAAGTCTGTCATCCATAGTTGGACAGTCCACAAGCGTAAATTCGGG